>Ga0208298_1000034_pt1 | contig 57323 bp, 38 predicted proteins | sample 14BtaG_FD_184088 | JGI IMG/M metagenome (GOLD analysis project Ga0208298, IMG submission 184088) | Marine viral communities from the Subarctic Pacific Ocean - 14B_ETSP_OMZ_AT15311_CsCl metaG (SPAdes) (version 2) | ecosystem: Environmental > Aquatic > Marine > Oceanic | place: Pacific Ocean... | reverse complement strand
TAAACGTCATTCCCCCCCCTCCCTTTTTAAAGAGAAGATCAATTGATCTTCTCTTTTTTTGTTTGTAGTGTACTATTTATTAACAAAATGAGGGTTACCTATGAATAATAAATGGAGACGGTTCTTCATCGATGAAGAGCCTAAATACGAATATGAACCGAATCTATCGCTTATATCTGAAGATGACTTTGAAGATATTGAAGACTATTCTCAGATTTTAAACGAGGCTGAAGAACTCCTCGACGAGAAAAAGAAGAAAAAAAAGAAAAAGAAGAAGGGTAAGAAGGATGCTTGCTATCACAAGGTACGTTCTCGATATGATGTGTGGCCGAGTGCATATGCTTCCGGTGCTCTTGTTAAGTGCCGAAAGGTTGGCGCAAAGAACTGGGGTAATAAGTCTAAAAAGACTAATGAAGAGTTAGAACTAGATGAGGAAACCTTAGAGGAGATAGTCTCAGAATCCACACAAATGAGTAGGCAACAGTTAGAACAACACTATCAGCAGCATCAAGACTTTATCTTTACTGCTATAGATCAGTTGGAGAGACTAAAAAGAAAGTATAACGGATCAACCACTAGGGTGAACTGGACAAAGAGATACCCCAGCCGTCAGATGGCTGCTTCAAATCCGTCAGAAATTGATCCACAGTACGCCGCATCGGTAGAGATGTTGTATCCAGACTCTCATGATGATTTTGTTGAATTTAACAATTTTTTAGATGAATTTGCTTCTATGATGAGAGGCGCAGGATACCACGCAAGTTTGGTGTACGATATGCCCATTGATGGCTTGATCAGTTCATTGAAGAAGAAAGTTAATAAATTTTTGATGGAAAAAAAGCGTAAACTAACCTCAAAGCCATCTTCTGAAAAATCTCTTAGAGACTGGTTTGGTAGAAGAGGAGCAAAAGGAAAGAAGAAAGGATGGGTTGATTGTAATGCACCAGATGGTTCAGGTGGATATAAGTCTTGTGGAAAGAGTTCTGGTGAGAAGCGAAAAAGATATCCTGCATGTCGTCCAACTCCCGGTGCTTGCAAGAAAATGAAAGGCTCTAAAGGTAAATCTTGGGGCAAAAAAGATGCTAAACGCAAAGGAAAAAAGAAATGAAAATCACTAAACAAAGATTAAAAGCAATCATTTTGGAGGAGACTAAAATTGCTCTCTTATCAGAAGGATTGAAGCACCACATTGATTCCAGAACACCTCTTACGGATAATATTTATCGTGTAGGATCTGACTCTTATTTTGAAGTGATATCTGAAGCCAGAAAGGCTTATAATGAAGGAATTTATACCCCTCTCAATGAGGAAGAAAAAGAACTTCTAGAGTCTGATCTAGGAGAGTGGGTTGAATTTAAAGGTGAAAGAGTTCCCCTTGATTTTCCTATGTATATGGAGACAATTGAGGAAGCAAAGAAGAAAAAGAAGAAGAAAGATCCACCAATTGGAAAGCCGATGAAGGGCTCCGGTGGTAAGAAATATCAAGTCTATGTTCGCAGCAAGAAGACTGGAAGAATCAAAAAGATTTCTTATGGTGATTCAAAAGGTGGACTTAAAGGCAACTGGAACAACGCTGAGGCTCGTTCATCATTCGCTTCGCGTCATAACTGCGCTGAGAAAAAAGATCGCACTAAAGCCGGATACTGGGCTTGTAGAGCACATAAAGATTTCGGGACAAATGTTCCCGGAAGGTTCTGGTAATGGATGGTTTTCCATTTAAGCAAGTCAAAATAAAAGAAAACATAGTTCGTAGGACGTTCATGATGGACGTAGACACGTCTGAATTGGTTTGGCATATGGACAGAGAGGATAGAGTGGTAAAAGTCCTTGAAGGGCAAGCATGGTATCTTCAACTTGACAACGAACTTCCAAAGAAATTAATTGAAGGAAAAGAATATTTTATTCCCAAAATGTCATACCATAGGATATTTAAAGGTACAAGTAATCTCGTTTTAGAGATCTTGATGCTAATTTAAAGACACAAAAAGGAGTCAACATGGCAAAAAAAACATATGTGATTGATACAAGCGTATTTCTAAGCGATTTTAGTTGTATTCATAAATTCGGAAACAATGACATTGTAATTCCATTGAAGGTACTAGAAGAAGTAGACAAACACAAAAAGAGGCAAGATTCTGTAGGTTCAAACGCTAGATCTTTTATTCGGATTTTAGATGCTTTGAGAGAAAAAGGTTCACTACAAAAAGGCGTCAGGATTGAAAAAGGAAAGGGTATTGTGTCCGTTGTGACATATGATAATGTGACTGAAAAACTTCCAAAAGATTTAACCTCTGGAGTTGCTGATCACATGATCTTAGAGACAGCAATGTCAGTCATGGCTAATACGCCAAAGTCTAGAAAAGTTGTTTTAGTATCAAGAGACATAAACTTGAGAGTTATTGCCGATTCAATTGGAATGCTTTCTCAAGACTATTTGGTATCTCAGGTTGTCGAAGACAGTGATAAATTATATTCTGGGATGGCTAGCATACTTGTTGATGATGAATTGATAGATCGATTTTACTCTGGTGAAGATATCTTCATTACAAAAGAAATTGCAGCCGAGCAAAAGATTGCTCTTTATCCAAATATTTTCTTAATGCTAGTGTCTTCATTTAATGAAAAGAAAACAGCATTGTGTCGTTATTACAGTTGTAATGAGCCAGTTGATCGTTTACTAGACTGTAAGAACATTCTGAATTGGGGAGTGCAGCCTAGAAACAAAGAACAGACATTTGCCTTTGATCTCTTGATGGATCCAGATATTCACTTGGTTACCCTCACTGGGCAAGCAGGTTCCGGTAAGACTTTGTGTGCAATCGCTGCTGGTATGGAACAGTCTATAACATTTGCTAGAATGTTCAACAGTAAGCCCGACACAAGACACAAAATGCAATTGTCTAAGAAATATAATATGATGGAAGATGATGAGGAAGGTATGGTATTTAATAAAATGGTTGTATCTCGCCCAGTTCAGCCCCTAGGTAAAGATATTGGGTTTTTACCGGGCACTATGGAAGAGAAAATGATGCCATGGCTTAAGCCAATTCAAGACAACATTCAGTTCATCGTAGGAAATGATAAAATTATTATAGAACAATTGATGGAATCTGGAGCAATTGAGTTAGAAGCACTGACTTACATCAGAGGGCGTTCTATTTCTAATGCTTTTATTATTATTGATGAAGCGCAGAATCTTACTGCACACGAAGTAAAGACTATTATCACTAGAGCAGGAGAGGGAACGAAAGTGGTACTCACCGGTGATATCGAACAGATTGATAATATATACACAAATGAGACTTCTAATGGACTCACATATGCTATCGAAAAGTTTAAAGATTCAGCAATCTCCGGACACGTATCGTTCAAAAAAGGTGAAAGATCTAGATTAGCCACCGAAGCCGCCAAACGTTTGTAAAGAAAATTGGATTTCTTTTACATAAGAGAAAAAATATGTAAAAAAAATGAATAAACCTTTACATTCAAACGTATAGATAATATACACTGGAGGTATTCGTGGAAAAAACTATTAAAGAAATTCTTGTAACATATGTTGGAGAAAAGACTAGTCCTGATAATGGAGATGTCACCGTAGATCATATCGTTGAAGTAATGTCTGAAGAGTTTCCTGAGTTCTTATTGCTTATAGCAGAAGAAAACTGGATTCGTGGATACGAACAGGCATTAAACGATGTAGAAGAAGGAGAGCGTCTTGTCAAGGAACAGAAGCAACTTAACGAAGTTACTGCAAAAATCGCAGAGTAAAATTCTTTCTGAAAAGAAGAGATTTTATTTTAATAGAGGGATTGAGTTCGTACTTGATAAGCCTCTTAAGAAAAATATTAACATTGAAAAAGTAATGGGCTTGTTGCGTAGCAATTTGCCCGTTTCGTCGTACTTGGGAATCAATAATGTATACTTTGGAGAATTTGACATACTCAAGAAAAGATCACTCACTGCCTTGCATCATAAAGACAACATCTATATTTCCAGTGAAGAACTGACTAGTGAGAAAGAGATTCTAGATGATCTAATACATGAGTTTGCTCATAGATTTGAAGAGAATAATTCTGAGGCAATATATCAAGATGGGAAAATTATCAACGAGTATCTGGGAAAGATGAACAGACTACATGACTTAGTGGCACAGAAGTACACTCTAGAGAAGTATGATATGTCTTATTTTGACTTTATTAATACTGAATTTGATAAGAAGATGGATGAGTTTTTATATAAGACAGTTGGCTATGAAAAGATGACTAATATGGCTCCATCTTTGTTCATACGTCCATATGCTGCAACCTCAGTACGTGAGTACTTTGCTACTGGGTTTGAAGACTATTACTTAGAAGGTGGACTTAAACTCAAGAACATATCACCAATATTACACTCTAGAATAGAACTACTAGACAAGAGTACAGATTTTAAAATTAATTAAGGAGAATATTATGAAAGAAATCAAAATCGATAAAATAGAGAATGATGAACAATTGATTGTTAGTGTTGAATTGCCGGCTAGAAGATACGCCAATGATCCAGTACAGCAGTTTTCCAATTCTGAACTAAATCAATACTTGAAAGAGCAAGGCATAACACTTTCAGAATATGAATTGCAGAGTCGAACGAATGAACATTTGACTTCTTATTCGACAAAAGGATTAAAGCCTACCCTAGAAGGTACTTGGGTATTCAATAAGATTGATAAAGTTGAAGAAAAAGTGAATAAACCTAGCACTCAAACGTATAAGAAAAGAAGAACAAAAAAATCAAAATCGGGGGATTAATGACTAACAAATATATTTCTTTTTCACAACTTAAAAACTGGGCTAAATGCCCTTTCTATCACAAACTATCAAATATTGACAAGGTAGATGGCTCTTTTTCTGGAAACATTTATACCGCTTTTGGCTCTGCTGTGCATGAGACGATTGAAAAGCACTTAGAGAATGAGATAGATGAGCAAGGACTTAGAGAGTACTTTGGTTCTGCCTTTGAGAAAGAAAGAAGCCTATTGTCCGAAGAGATTAAAGACAGCCATTTTGGTGAATTTAGGACTCAAGGAGAAAACTTGGTAGAGAAATATAAAGCCAAACTCGATTCTTACTTTGGTAAAGATTACGAGATTGTAAAATGCGAAGAGGATATCTTCGAAGATATACCAGAATATAAAGGAACCCCTTTTAAGTTTAAGGGTTTCATTGACTTGATTGTCAAGAAAGGCAACACTTATCACATATTAGATTGGAAAACTTGCTCTTGGGGCTGGGACGCTAAAAGAAAGTCTGATAAGATGGTTGTCTACCAATTGATTTTTTATAAGCATTATTATGCGATTAAACATGGCATCGATCCAAAGAATATCGAATGCCATTTTGGGCTCTTGAAAAGGACTGCAAAGTCTAATGAAGTAGAGTTATTCAAAGTTACTTCTGGAAAGAGAAGAACAGAGAATGCTATGGAATTATTAGTAAGAGCCCTTCACAATATCGATAATCGTGTTTATATTAAGAATAGACTCTCTTGTGCTTATTGTGAGTTCAAGGGTACTGAACACTGTCCGTAACATAAAGGAGAAGAAATGTCGGAAAAAAGAATTAAAATTTTAACTATTTCTGATCACCCACTATCACCATCGGGTGTCGGAACTCAAACAAAATATATTATAGAAGCCCTGCTCAAGTCTGATAAGTTTGATATCATCAGTCTTGGTGGGGCAATTAAGCATCCGGATCTTAAGCCACAGATCACGGAGCAATGGGGAGAAAGATGGAAAATCTTCCCTGTTGATGGCTACGGAACACAGGATATTGTGAGATCTATCATCAGGAATGAACGTCCTGATGTTTTGTATTTTATGACTGATCCTCGTTTTTATGGTTGGCTATGGGAAATAGAAGCGGAGATTCGCTCTCTAATTCCTATGGTTTATTATCATGTGTGGGATAACTACCCATTACCTAAGTACAATCAGGCTTTTTATGAGTCTAATGACTTTATTGCTTCGATTTCTAAAGTCACTAGTGATATTGTGCAGAAAGTTGCGCCTGATGTTAATGAATTGTACGTACCACATGCCGTAGATTCAGACTTTTTTAAGCCTCTTCCAGAAGAGCAGATAGAACAATTTAGAACAGCATTTGATGAGCAACATAATTCAGAAGGAAAATTTCTTTTCTTTTGGAACAATCGCAATGCTAGACGCAAACAGAGTGGTTCTCTATTATTTTGGTTTAAAGAATTCTTAGATCAAGTGGGGCACGACAAAGCGTCTTTAATTATGCATACAGATCCAAAAGATGGATATGGACAAGATCTTCATGCAATCGTTCGAGAGTTGGAGATTGACAAAGGGCAAGTATTGTTCTCTACTCAGAAAGTTGGCATGGGACAATTGGCTATGTTTTATAACTTTGTTGATTGTACAATTAACGTTTCAGATGCAGAAGGCTTTGGCTTGGCAACGTTAGAATCTCTATCTTGTGGCACACCGATAATCGTTAACATGACAGGTGGTTTGCAAGAGCAGGTAACAGACGGAAAAGCATGGTTTGGCATAGGCTTAGAGCCAGATTCTAAATCAGTGATCGGCTCACAGCAAGTGCCTTACATTTATGAAGATCGTTTAAACGGAAAGAAAGTTGTAGCAGCACTCCGTTCAATGTATGGAATGTCTGAAGAAGATAGAGCAATATATGGTAGAGCAGGCAGAGAACACGTAGTAAAGAACTATAGTTTTGAAGTGTTCAATAAAACATGGGTTGATTTAATGCTTAAGATCCATGAAGAAGAAGGCTCTTGGGAAACAAGAAAGCATTCAAATTATAGACTATTGGAGGTAGCGTGAAAAAAGTATTATTAGTAGCACCAGTTCTTTCTAGATCTGGTTATGGTGAAATGGGAAGATTTGCTCTTAGAGCAATGATGTCAAACCCCGGAATTGATTTGTACATGCATAATATCAATTGGGGAAAGTCTGGATGGATCTGGAAGGACAATCAAGAAAGAAAACTAATTGATGCCTTGCTGCAGAAGACTGTCTTATATCAACAAAATGGTGGACAATTTGATGCTTCTGTTCAATGTACAATACCGAATGAATGGAAGCGTCTTAGCCCCCATGATGTTGGATATACGGCAGGAATCGAGACAGATAAGGTTGCTGGAGAGTGGCTTGTAAAGGGTAACGAAGTGGACAAAGTAGTCACTATTTCGAAGCACGGAATGGATGTATTTAAAAATACTACATACGAAGCAGTAGATAACTCCACAGGAAAGAAAATTCCAGAGTATAAGTGCGAAACTCCAATTTCTTTTGTAGGGTTTCCCAAAAGAAACATTGAGTCAGTAGATTTAGAACTTAACTTGAAGCATGATTTTAATTTTTTGTGTGTTGCTCAATTGGGCCCACGTAAGAATGTTGATGCTGTTATTAATAACTTTATCGAAGAGTTCAAGAATGAAGATGTCGGGCTTTTACTGAAAGTGCACATGGCTAATGATTCTGTTATGGATTTCCATAATATACAAAAGCAATTTTCTGAAATCTCCAACACAGCGAAATCAGAAGGCTGGAAGTGTTCGATTAATCTGTTGCACGGTAATTTATCTGATGAACAAATGCAAGGCTTATATAATCACCCTAAAGTGAAAGCGATGGTATCTTTTACTCATGGGGAAGGATTTGGACTTCCTTTATACGAGGCATCTTGCAATGGACTGCCTGTCGTAGCAACTGACTGGAGTGGGCATTTGGATTTCTTAACTATTAAGGAGGATGTTAATCCTGAAGGAAAACTTAAGGGTGGGAAAACCAAAGGAAAGATTACAACTTTTAAAAAGAAGTTTGCTGCTGTGAAGTACGAACTTAAGGCTATTCCTAAGCAAGCAGTCTGGAATGGAGTCCTTCAAGCAGATTCTAAATGGGCTTATGTTGACAATGAAGACGCTAGAAGTAAAATGAGAGATGTATACCAAAACACACATCACTGGAACATGTTGGCTAAGGAACTTCAGGAATCTTACCTAGGTGAGCAACATTATTATGATCTGTTCAACGAACAGTTGGAGATTGAGTTTGATTCACAAAGCGAAGAAGGAGTTGTAATATTATGAAAACTGCAATAGTAACTGGTGTTACTGGACAAGATGGCTCTTATCTTTCAGAATTTCTGATTGATAAGGGCTACAAGGTGATTGGCACTCATCGCAGAACAGTATCTGACTTTTCCAATAAGACTCAAAATATTTCTCACTTGCTTGATAACGGTAATTTTATTCTAGAGGAAGCAGACGTTACAGACTCTGCTTCTCTTTATCGTTTAGTACATGAATATCAACCAGATGAATATTATAATTTGGCTGCTCAATCACATGTAGGTACGTCCTTCAAGACACCTGTCTCTACAACGGAAATCAACTTGATGGGGTGCTTGTATGCATTAGAGGCTATACGCTTGCAGAAGCCATCCTGTAAGTTCTATCAAGCATCTACTAGTGAGATGTTTGGAGACAATGCTCAATGTCCTCAAGGGCTTGGAACTCGTTTCTCTCCTGTTTCTCCATATGCTTGTGCCAAACTTGCTGCACACCATATGGTAGGGACATATCGTAAATCATATGGCATCTTTGCATGCTCTGGCATTCTTTTCAATCATGAATCTCCAAGAAGAGGAGAAAACTTTGTCACTAGAAAGATAACGAAAGCGGCATCAAGAATCAAACTAGGGCACCAAAAGGAACTTCGCCTAGGTAATCTTTCTGCCCTTAGAGATTGGGGGCATGCAAAAGATTATGTGAAAGGAATGTGGATGATGCTACAGCACGATGTAGCAGATGACTATGTATTAGCAACAGGTAAAACCAATTCAGTCCAACAGTTTCTTGAATATGTATTTGAGTATGCCGGGCTTGACATTAAAGATCATGTTGTCATCGATCCAAAATTCTATCGCCCTTGTGAAGTTCCAAAACTATGGGGAGATCCTTCTAAAATGATGAAAGTTTTAGGATGGATGCCAGAATACGATTTTGAAGAATTGGCGATGGAAATGTATGAAACAGATCTCAGAAGAGAATCAGGATTAGTTGATTCTCATCTGTGGGATAAGTGTGAGGTTAAATGATTGATTTTAGTTTTTGTATTATAACGGACAATTCATTAGACGCATGTAAAAGAATTTCGGAGATCGTGCGTTCAATAAGAAATTTAGATATCCCTAACTATGAGATAATAGTGATTGGCGGACAAGGTTCTAGATTCTCAGGAAACCTCGAAGACTTATTTAAAGTAGACTTTCATGAAACAATCAAAAAGGGGTGGATCACAAAAAAGAAAAATGATGTGGCAAAACTAGCAAAATATGAAAACATTGTTATGCTACATGATTATTTTGTTTTTCACCCAACTTGGTATCAAGGATATCTTAAGATAAAAGAGCGTTTTAAAAATTGTGATTTGTGCCTAAACCCAGTTCTGATGTCTGATGGCAGAAGAGAATATACTGACTGGGTGACACTTGATCACCCCACACTTGGTATTCACAGATCACTGCCTTATGAAGACGAGTCGAACATTGAATATCAATATTTCAGCGGAGGGTATTTTGTCATCAAGAAAAAGTTTTTTCTTGAGAATCCACTGAATGAAGAACTAGTTGCAAACCAAATGGAAGATGTGGAATGGAGCAAAAGAATTAGGAATAGTTCTAAAATTATTTTTAATCCTAATTCATATGTAAAACACAACAAAGAACATAGAAATTTAAAAGTAGATTTTTGGAATAGGATAGGATTATGATTAAAGCAATTTTTTTTGATTTAGACGGAGTCTTGGTGGATGCTTGTGGTTGGCACTATCACTCTTTAAACGATGCCCTTGAGCATTACAAGGGTTTTAAAATATCTTACGATGATCATATTGATAAGTACAATGGACTTCCGACAAGTGTTAAGTTAGATATGCTTGGGATCTCTGAGGATGAGAAAGAAGACATATGGAGAATGAAACAAGATAGAACACTGGAGAACATTAAAATACACGGCTCAGTCGATAAATATAAAATAAGGATGCTAACCAAACTGAAAGAAGAGAACTATAAATTAGTTTGCGTAACAAATTCAATCAGAGAAACAGCAACTCAGATGTTAAAGTCAACAGGGCAATTAGAATTGTTTGATTTTTTGATCACAAATGAGGATGTGAAAAATAATAAACCACATCCGGATTGTTATATATTAGCAATGGGTTTGCTTGGAATTGGTAAGGAAGAGTGCTTGATTGTGGAGGACTCACCCAAAGGAAAAAAAGCAGCATATGCTAGTGGAGCAAGAGTACTAGAAGTAACAGACATATATGATGTCACATTAAATAATATAAGGAGAATACTATGAAAGTTTTAATACCAATGGCTGGTGAAGGCAGCCGATTCGCGAAGGAGGGGTATACATTCCCCAAGCCATTGATCGATGTCAATGGAAAGCCCATGATACAGAGAGTAATCGAAAATCTAGATTTTGATTGCGAGTATATATTTTTGGTACGTAAGAGTCATCTTGAAAAATATGATGGACTGAGAGAGACATTATCAAGAATCACAAATGATAGGATGCAAATTGTAGAGGTAGATGGACTAACCGAAGGAGCAGCCTGTACAGCATTACTGGCAAAAGATTTGATTAACTCTGATGACGATCTGCTTATTGCAAATTCAGATCAGATTATTGATTATGAACCGCAGAATTTCATCCTCATGAGAAACCTTACAAATGTTGATGCAATTGTGTGGACTTTCAATGATGTACATCCTAAGTGGAGTTTCGTGAAAACTAATTCTAGAGGATTCTGTACAGAAGTCGCAGAGAAGAAACCAATATCAGACATTGCCACATGTGGAATATATTGGTATAGGAAAGGCAGTGATTTTGTTAAATCTGCCGAACAAATGATTCAAAAAGATATAAGAGTTAAAAACGAATTCTATATTGCTCCTGTATATAACGAACTAATCGGACAAGGAAAAACTCTTGTTCCATTTTTTGTACATAAAATGCATGGAGTTGGGACTCCGGAAGATTTAAATAATTACCTTAGGAGTGTGAAATGAGCGACATACAGGCTCATAGGCAAAAATTTGAGTCATTTATTGACTTTTTGAGAGAAAGTGAAATCAAATATGTTATAATGAGGGGATACGATAGGCTACCATTGTTCCCAAATACCGATTTGGATATCGTAATAGATCATCACAAATATTCAGAAGTTTTAGATTTTTTGAACAACAATGAGGATTTTAAAACTGATGAACCTTCGAAAAGATTTTCGATAGATAAAACTGAATGTAGTTATAATCCATATTTTACCAACCATAAAAGATGTTCAGATATACCCAATGGCTCTTTTAGGATAGACTTGTATAACCATTTTTTCTATTTTGGAAAAAAGGTTGTAATATCTCACGAAGTAGAATCAGACATTTTCAAATCTTCAGTGAAGTTTAAGAACCGCTATAGTATCCCTAGTTCTTCTTGGGATGCTTTGCTACTAATATATCGTGCATTCTTTGATAAAGGTGGCGTTATCCCTGAGAAATATATTCGGAGAATAGAGTTTTTAATGCCTAGTATCACAAATGACAAAGAAGAATTTGAGCGATGTCTTAATATGCTTAAGACAGATAATTCTGCACTTGGAAACGCAATGGATACCATCCTTTCTACCGGACAGGTATTCAAGTTTTATAAAGAGAATATGGCTTTTATTATGTGGACTCCCAAGCCAACTGAATCATTTCTTTCGCAAATCGAGAAAAATAACTTCAAGATCTTGAAAAGGCAGAAGATGCAAATTGGAGGAGATCACAAAAGAAAGTATGATATCTTGAATTTAATATACGAGATAAAAATGAACCCTAATGATCCTAGAATATTCTATTCTCACCCTTTTGAGGTTATTGTTTATGAAGATCATAATCCAACGTATTCTAACATAGGAAAGCCTGCTAATCAATTTAAGACACCAAAGGTACTAAATCAAAAATCTTTCGAAATGAAAAATGAAGTTAGAAAAAAATACTCTCACTTACATATTCATGGCTGTGACGAGATTCACGAATCAAATAAAATATTTGAGTTTTTCAATTTAAATCAATATTTAAATCATTATGCAGTAGTTCCGATTGCTTTGCTTAGAGCAGTTTCTTATAGAGAAGGGCAGTCTGGAGTATATGATTTGATCAAGATCGAGAGCAGCGTTCAATACAGATATTTAAATGGAGATAAAGAGCAATATATCAGATATACCAATACAGATCCAGATCCTAGGCATACTGTTGAAAGATATGAAGAGTTGATAGAAAAATTTTATCCTCAAGCAGTCATGTGTGATAGTGAAAACATGATTTCTTGTCAAGTTACTGATACAGGATATTATTTAATCTCAGATGGCTTGCACAGGGCTTCGTTGATGAAATATTATGGATATGAATATGTCAGAGTCAAACTAAAAAATCCTAAAATAATTAATTATTATGATCAAACGAGCCCACACAGTCTGGAGTCAATGTGAAAATTATATCACACAGGGCATACGTAAACGGAGAGGATCCAGATATCGAAAACCATCCAGTAGCGATTCAAGCATTGTTGGATTCTGGATTGCATGTTGAGATAGATGTTTGGTATATAGATGGAAATTATTTATTAGGGCATGACAGTCCCAAATATCAAATTCAAGAGTCTTTTCTCAAGCAAGAAGGGCTTTGGTGCCATGCCAAAAACAAGTACGCTCTAGAGCAAATGCTGGCTTCTGAAGTGCATTGTTTTTGGCACCAACAAGACGATTATACTATAACTTCTAGAGGATATATTTGGGCTTACCCTAGTAAGGAAACGAGCGGAAACAATACCGTTTTGTTATTTCCAGAAAGACACCCAGAAATAGAATATTCAAAGTATGATTTCATATGCACAGATTATGTTAATAAATTTTTGAATAAAACTAGTATCTCAAACGTATAATAATTAAACAAGGAGAAAAACATGAACACCGAAGTTCAAACTACACATTTATCTGATCAAGCATTAGGGGCAATTATGATGGCTTTGCAAAATAGCCTTCTGAATCAAACTGATATTGTTCCAATTTTAAAGAATCTTAAGTTGACTGTACACCCAACTGAAGGATTGATCGTGATCAACCCACCTGTTTTAAGGGCTAATACTCAAGAAACTTCTGGTGAGTTCGTAGAAACGAGTGTACAATAATGCCAAAGTATTCATACCGCTGTGACGCTTGTGAGAGCGAGTACGAAATTTGGCATGGAATGACTGAGGAGCACACGAATTGTAATGTTTGTGATGCTCCTTCTGTTGTGCGTATTCCTGCTCTTTTGGGCGAAGTTACCATCAATACTCCTAGGCAAAGAGTTGGCGATGTAGTAAATCAAACAATCGAAGAAACAAGAAAAGAAGTAAAGGAATACAAGAAGAACATTGATAGGAGTTTTAAATTATGATTTTATATTTTATATTGACAATTTCAATTCTTGTTAATGGTTTTTTGGGGTGGTATATTTATAAACTTTTGAGAAATTTGATCTCCATGGAAGATGATTTTATGGAAATGAGATCTAAATTGCTTGAATTTGCCACTCATCTAAGGGCTATAAACAAAGTCGAATCCTTTTACGGAGATCCAACCATCACATCCTTAGTTGAGCACATGAAAAGACTAGCAGGAGAAATAGAAAACTATTCTCAAGTTATGGTTGTGTTCGAAGACGATCTACAGGAGGATACAGATGGCGAAGAAACGGAAGCCTAGGACAAAAAGAATGTACTTTACCAAGGTACATGAAAATGCGATTATTGAATTTAATAATCCAGATACACCATTAAGCAAGAAATCAGAACTTTACGAAAAACTGATCCATCCTGCATTAGATGAAATGGTTGACAAGATTGTATATACATATAAGTTTACATCATTGCCAAATATTTCTGAATTGCAGCAAGACTGTAAAGTAATGCTTGTGACTATATTACACAAGTTTAAGCCAGAGAAAGGGCACAAAGCCTTTTCTTATTTTTCAGTAATTACAAAGAATTGGTTTATCGCACAAGTCAAGAAAAACAAGAAGAAAAACCAGAGAGAAACCTCTCTAGAGAGACAAATCGAGGCTGGATTTGAACCCGGAAGAGAAGATACGTATCATGAAGATAGAGAGCGTGAAGAATTCATGAAACTTTTAAAAGAAGAGATTGCTTCTTGGGAGTCTATAACGATGCGCCCGAATGAAAGAAAGGTGTACGATGCAATTAATACATTAATAGATAACGCTGATAAGATTGAAATATTTAACAAAAAGGCTATTTACTTATACTTAAGAGAGATCACAGGCTTGAACACTAAACAAATAGTTGTGCAGTTATCCAAGATGAGACAAAAATACTCTGATTTCAAAGAAAGGTATGATAATGGTGAAGAATAATGTCAAAGAGACTTAATAAATTTATTGAAGAAGCAGTCGTTAATATAAGAAAAGATCGTGAAATAACCCAAGAGTTATTGAGCGATCTTATTGTAATTGCTGGGCAAAGTGAACATAGTCACAAAGAAGTATCACTTGCTGCAGCAAAATACGTAGAAACTCTTCAAAGATCTAATGAGCAGTTAGTTAAATTAGCAGGACTGGTACAGAAAGACGAAAAGAAAGATTCCGCTTTTAACTTCTCAGGAGATGATAAGGATAATATTTATGATATAATCCAAAACAGTGACAAAGAGGAGAAATAATGGATGGCGTCAAGATTTATACCACCTCCAAATAGACTTAATCAGATATCAAACAAGAAAGCGAAGAGGACTTTCTCGGATGATTCTGGGCAATCTATATTTCATGAATTAAAAAAGAATGTTCGTGATAAGCATACGGCAGATGCATTTGAGTCTGTCGGTGCCATGAATGCTATAGTGTTGGAAGTTATAGACACTCCCGTAGATAACATGCTTTGGAGAAATCCATTGATGTCGTATCTTAAAGAAGACAAAGGTGTATTACCAGATTATATTGAAATCAGGTTTAGAGTACCAGAACTGCATGCTCATTTACCTGAGCCAGAAAATGGTGAAGATTGGAAGGCAATCAATAGACACCCAAAAGCAATCATGACAAAGGATAAAGCAATACCAGAAGTTGGAGATATTGTTGTAATTGATTTTCAAGATAAGAATAATTTTTCTGGCGCATCTGTATCAGCCACCGTTAACAGTAGTAGTCCACCTGCAGGAGGGGGCGTCTGTAGGACTGCTGACTCGTTTGCTTCTGGAGCCCCTACTCTTAACCTTGCTCAACCTGAAGGAGACGCTCAAGAGGCTCCTGAGGCTTCTGAGGAGCAAGAACTGAGCACTGATCCTGCTGATGAATCTTTTTCTGATGGAATAGCATATGAAAAAGAGCCAAATACTTCTGATATAGTTTACAAGGCATTTTATTTAGTTTCGATCAATGAGTTTGACACGATGCCTGAGTTTTCTGACGTAAGCCTCACTTTTGACACACTTCTCAGAAAAGGCGTATATAACATATGCTTCACATTGGCGAAAGGAGAAAGAAGGGTGAGAGACACCGATAGGCTTAAGAAAATCATGATGGAACTCAAGTCAAGAGGAGTCAAGACTGGATTATTAATAAGACAGGATTTTCCCCAATTTGTAGAAAACTTAAAATTATTGGGCTCCACCATTAGAGAGGTTGAACCAGATTATTTCATAAACCACTATACTACAGAGACTTTACAAGAGGCTAATGAAGTTGACGCCAACTGTCTTCAGTTGACATTCAGCAGAGGGCTAAAACAATATGGGTATATTAATCACGAAACAGAGCATGCTCAGGCAGCAGAACTAGAATATTCTTACAAAGTTTTTGCTAGTGCAAATCATTATGATTATAATAATGAAATTAAAAAGTTAGGTACACCTTTCTCAGAAATTTCTTCTTCTGACTTTGCTAGTAAAAGATTGAGTTCGTTTAATTTAGGGGGAATTAATTTTCTAAAAACTCTAAATGATCCATGCTTGTTTGGCGAAAGGAGCGAACTTATACTTCAAGAAGAATTAAAATATGCTTTTGCTTTGGAGACTTTGATTGACGGCTATAGTCGGCTGGAAAAAGAAGTCTTGCTTGTTGTAAAAGAATCAATAGGAATCAAAGAGTCTCAAAAGCAAAACTTCCTAAGTAGTAAAGTAACAGTTGAAAAGAAATCAAAAGCAGAAGTTAGAAGTACTGTTGAATCTCCAACTCAGGCTCCAGCAGCAGAGACTCCAGTTGATAACACTCCTACATTAGGAGTAGAGGGCACTGCCGAGCCTACCGAGACGCCACCAGTTGAAAACAATGCCTCTCCGGGGCTACAATGTGCACCTAATCCCGGTATGGGTGGGTTACCAAATCCTGTCGGAAACGGAGAACTTGTACTACCTCCGACAAGGAGATTCTCAGAAATTGAAAATCATCAACAACTCGGCTGGACAACAGATGGTGACAAAGGAGTGACTAATGTTATTTTGCAATTCATGGACAGGTTTACTTCTGCGTATTACAGACGAATCCCATTGAATGATCCTATTAATACCGGAAGTGCGTTCAAGAAGATCAGAGTAACATCCACTTTAAGAACTGCCTCCAAACAGGTTTATTTGATGTGGGACAAGATGGACAAACTAGGTGAGAATGGAGTTTGGAGTCTTTATGGATCCAGCCGTCAATGGGTTAAAGATGTAGTTGCCGAATGGAAAAAGCACAAAGCAGGAGATGCATCAGCAAATGCACGAGCAGTGGCATCCGTTCAGGCGAATATCGACAAAGGAGCAAAAAATGGGAAAAGAGGGCATAACTACGGATCAGGTGTTGACATCCATACTTGGAGTCATTTAAAAGCAGAAGGGCAGCCATATGATGGCGCCTCTGAGACTCAAATGAATAACTCTAGGTTTATCAGAGCAATTGTCGAGTCTGCAATTGAAGCAGGTGGCAAGCCAATTGTTGAAGCATATCAACAACATGTTCACATAACAATCTTATAAGAAACTAATTAATACTCGGAGTGAAGAAATGCCTAGATTCAAGAAAGCACTAAACATAGAAAACCTTAAGAAAGAACTCAAAGAAAATATCCTATCATCACCAGACTATATCAATGATGTACTTGGAAAAGGTATCGCAGGATCTAGAGTTTCTGAACCTATACCTCAATTCACACAAACTAAAGCAGAGAAAATAATAGAAAATGGAACTAATGCATATGTTGTGGTTGGCAAAGATCGTCCCGGCTCAATTCTCTCAGGTTATGGAGGGAGGGGAGATTCAGGTGCTGGTTCGATAGATATGGTGGTTGGGAGAATGTCTCACAATCCTTCAACTGTAAACTCTAGGAATGAAAACTTAAAAGCAGATCCAGACTTTAAACTAGACGCATCAAGGATCTATATCAGCCAAAAGACTGATATTGATGATAATTTTGATTTAGTTAATGGAAAAGTAGGAAGTTCAACTGCTAGATCTGGAATTGGAATAAAATCAGATGCCATAAGGCTAATAGGTAGAGAAGGAATTAAACTAGTTACTGGAACAGATACGAAAGGATCTCATGGTGAAGATATTTTAAGCGTATCTGGTATTGATTTGATTGCAGGCAATGATGATGCTAATATACAACCCTTGGTTTTGGGGGATAACGTCAATGAATCACTTGAAAAAATGGCTGATCATATTGATAAGTTAGCAGGAATCGTATCTTCTGCGATTGTATATCAAATGAAATTTAATACGAAAGTGGCATCTCACACCCACATCACTGCTTTTTTTGGAACACCTACTGCTCCATCTGAAATCCTAATCCCAGCAGGAGTACAGATTGCTAAAGATTTAGGCACAAAGACTGTTAAGGATCTCTTTAAGTTCAGGACGAACATAAAATTCCACAAGCAAACTTATTATGCCGTATCTGGTAAAAAATACATCAACAGTAGACATAATAATACTAATTAAGGCGAGGAAAGATGAATAACTTCAAAACAATTATGAAAACCGAATTGTATGATTCGGCAGATAGTCCCGATAATCCAATAAAGATGATCGAAGAAGGAGAGTTTGTAGAAGTCCTGCAAATTAATTTGGGGGATAGATATCAATATTGTCAAGTTGAATACGGCGGAAAGAAGTATTTCATGAGAGCGGCATTTTTAGACACTGCCGGAGAACTTTTTGCTGCAAACTATAAAGAAGCATATGATCAGGCAAAAGAACTGGAAGAAAAGATTGCAGATATCAAAGTTGGCATACCATATCGCAGAAATAATAAAGTGCATATTGTACTAGAGACTGGGTATTTCGATAAGAAAGAATTAGAAGATAATTTAAAATTAAAAAGTCTTGAGAATATAAAAGCAGCCGCTGCACATGACATATTGAAATATTATGGAAAAAACATCGACGCTACAGAATACGAAGAGAAATTGCTTGAATTCGTACTTAGTCCATTTGGACTTCTAGAAGTTGGAGATTTTAATTATTCAACCCGGCCGGGTAAGAGTATTAAGATCAAGTTCTCGATACATGATAAATATTTTGATGTTTTTAAAGACATGTCAATGGAAGACTTCACCTTACAGAATATCAACACAGATTTTGTGACAACTAATTTCAGAGGAAATGAACTAGAAAAAATTGTCAAAGACTTGTCAAAGATATTAGACAAATTCGACAAGACTAACAGTAAATTAGCAGGTAGCCTCCAAGGTGTCAACTTCAGGCAACTCTCTGCAAAATCTAAAAGATTTTTGGCAGATTTCAAAAAATACACACATGAGAATGGTATTACATTGTCTAAAGACTTGAGTAATAAGTTTGAATTAGGATTCGACAAGAAATCAGGCATACTCAAATATGTTTTGTTTTTTGATCCAGTCGGCAGATTTCTTAAGATCGGTATGTCGTACCTATGTGATATATTTGATCCGGACATCTCTAGAATGATCCAAGATCACAAGAATATTCTTAGATCAGTCAATGTCGATTTTGGAATCAATCCAATAGATTTCAGTAAAAGATATATCAGAGGCTTAAAGTATAATATTGGTAGTCTACCTAAACTTCCTAGAAGAGATGGTGGGCTGAGTTTTAATATAGGCACTTTACCTAAATTCCAAAAAGGAGATGGAATATCAGTTCTATCTGCTGCTGATGCGACTGGTATACATAAGTTTACCAGAGATCCACGCATAAGAAGAGAATTGACTTTAAGATTAAGAGAGTCTAGAGATTTAATTGGCGATAGGTTCTTGATCGATCTTCCAGATATTATTATGAATATAGGGGATTTGAATTTATTATACGATCTAGTTTTGAATAAAATATCTTTAAAAAGTCTAGTTGACTTTTTGATGGGTAGTATTGGTTCAAACCTCAGCATACCAGAATTAGGTGAGATAAAACTGAGAGGTGTTTTGATGTCACTGAGCCTCCCTAAACTTCTGGATATCGTATTTGAATTTCTAGAACTACCAGAATTGTCAGATTTTGGGGGGACTATTTGTGACAAATATCTATTCGGGCGAGAGGAATATTCATCTTTGATAGAGTCGCTAGTTGATGTTGAGAATATTGGGGTATATTTCATACACTACAAGAAAGATGGCACTTTAGGGGGACTGATACCTGACAACTATGTTGGAGATGTAGGAGATGTTCTAGAGTCAGCCGGCTTGAATGACTGTGCAAAACTGGTACAGGCTATAGCATTTTCTCAAATCGATTACGATAAGTTCTACCAAGAAGATATGGTTGCCAAAATAATGTGCAAAATACTCACAGAAGGGTTACCTGATTTTGGAGACATTAATGAATGCTTTAGCATCCCTTCTTTATCGTTACCTTCTTTGAACTTAGGAAGCCTTAAAATTGACATGTTTGAGTTTTTTGGTAAATTAGATCCTGCTCTTTTAAAGCCTGTTATCGATCTGTATTTCAAAAATCGGTTCAAGTTCGAGCCTCAAAACATGCTTAGAGATAGGTTGTTATCTATTCCGAGTGTATCGTTCCTGTTAGGAGACTTGCAATTGACTAGAGATAAGTTGCTCAAAAGAGTAGATGGCATTGATCTGGATTTTGAGATTAAAAAGTTAGATTTAGGATTTTCATTTCCAAGTATGGGAGACATAAACCCTAGTTTTGATTTTACTAATTTTCAATTTGGAAATTTGGACGATATTTTTGGAGATGCCATCAATGCTGCCGAAGAATCGATAAGATCAGGTATAGAAAGATCTTTGGTTATATCTATCAAAGGTATATTGAGAAGAGTTCTAAGTGGACTGAACGGCGATTTTCCAAACCTTGGACTTCCGAACTTCGGTTCTCTGAGTATCCCAGACTTATTCAATGCCAGTAATGGCACTAATCTAGACTTCGCGATTGATATAGCACTTAATAGACTCAAATTATCAAAAGATTTTAAGTTGGCTAATCTTTGCGATGAGGTGTTTGAAGTTCCAGATCCTAATAGGCAAGATGTACAAAACATGTTTGAAGAGATATCAGAAGCAGCAAAGCCATTAGAAGCCATACGGATACTTAAAGGGCAAGTCAACGAGAAAGATTATGACAACTTAAGTTCAAACCTCACAGAACCGGTATCTTCTCTTCTTGACGCGTCATCTTTTATTGACTTGTTCGAATCTTTGTCCGATATAATCGATTTTGAAATGCTTGAAGAATTAGAAAGGGTATACGACAATGAAGAGGTTTTTGCCTCTTTGTGCGAGAATAGTAACATCTCTTTCATATCAGGAAAAAACTTAAACGACAATTATGCAAATATCAAAGACAAGATTAGAGAAAATTATAATAACATATCTGAAGAAGAATTGGATGACATTGTTGAGGGATTGATTGATGATACGAAGGACTCACTGGTTGAGGCGATAGGTGCTATCAAAGACAACTACAATAGCGTTTTACCATTTGACGAAAACCCTTGCTCATTCATGCCTCCACAGTCTTCAATCCCTGCAATGAACTTCGTGAACAATATGGTATTTGATAATATTTTTGACACAATCGAAAAGCAGTATAAAGGAGAAGCAGCGACTTTGCAGGATGCATTCTTAGTGACAACTAGTTCGAATGAATATATACAAATGAGGAACTATCCGTTCGACTCCGTAATTTCCCAGTCAATTGAAAACCCAGACGGAACCTTTGAAATAGTGTATGACACTCTTCTTAACATTAACCCAGAGGCTTTTCCAGAAGACACTTCAACTATTTTTAATAAAGAATTTGCGGTTAATTATTTCGGAGAGGGAACAAATTTATATAAAAAAGTAGAAGGTGCATTTGAAGTGATATCTCCTTCTGATGTAGAAATAAAATCAGAGAATGGAGAGTGGAATTTCACCACGAAAGGTATAGAATCTATCAACAACATATACATCAAAAAGCAGAATCCATCTTCAGTCCCAGTTCCTTTATTTAAAAAGCAATTTACCGATGTTGAGATTAATTCAGCAGCGTCTAGAAGGTTTGATACTCCAAATTATATCAAAATAGAACATAAAACGAATTTACTTGAAAAGGGTGTAGAGTTTAAGACAACTTATGAATACCAAAGTCAATTTAATTTTATTATTGAACAATACGATAGTAGATCAGAAGAATATGCACCTTGTGCAGAAGCAACAGAAATTAAATCTTTAAATCATTCTGAATTCGATATTGAAGATATTTTCAAATCTCACGTCGAGAATGTAGCATCTGGATCAACAGATTCAGAGTATAAGTACAACAAGTTCAAGTCTAAGTTTGAATCGTTTGATGGTGCTGTAGTGACGCTGTCTGATGCCGCCGATCCTAACTTTGTAGAACCGAGAAGTGGCTTGGTATCAACACTGTTTTATCGATTGTCATACTTAACTTCAAAAGTTCTTAGGAATGACACAAATGGCGAGAAAGGCTCTGAACTATTTGAAATAGACAACATGTTGTCTTTTGTCATTGACAGCGATACTGTAAACTTATTAAAACTACAAGATACTAAAAATGCAGCAAAGCAAGAGTTCAATTCTAAATGCTCTTTTGCGGAAAATGATAACTCACTAGAAACATCTTCTATTAAACACCTGATTAATACAATGATTAGGGTACAGGTTATAGAAGAGATAGTTAAAAATGCATTTTGTAATTCGAACGTATACGATCTGGAAGCATCTGATGCCTTTGTTGCTGTCGTATGGGCTAAACTATCTACATACCTAAGAACACAAAAAGATGCTTTTTATGAGAAGTTTCAAGATAAATACAAAGTTGCTTACAGTGAAGAGTTTTTGCATTCTTCGTTTTCTTTCTCGAATATTGTGAAAGAGATTTATTCTGATATATCGAAAAACTTTAACAAAATCTTCAGAAAATCAGAAGAGTACTTGCCAAAACTGGCTAGAGAATTTGCATATGACACGGATATTCAATCTCAGGATATTGCAGGATACGTTACAGGACTTCAAGAGGCATACAGAACTTCACAAAAATTATTTGTCCAGAGAGTGTACCGTAAGAGCACATCTCCTGAGAAAGGGAAAGAAATATACTCATTTGAATATGAACAATTGCCTACTAGACTTAAGAGTGGTTACAAGCCTTTATTAAGACTTTCTTATATAATGAGAGTGGGAGAAGAGTATGAAATGCCGTCAAACTTTAATGAAGAATATTCAAAGAGAGAACTTATATTAGATGGCACAGTTTACAAACTTAAAAATAGTATATCTCATGAGTACTTGGCTAGTAATAGAAGATCATCGGGAACTCTGTTGCAGGCTCAAGATATTTATCTTCTTCCATTAGCAGAGACTGAGGTAAGCAAAATAGCAAATATAAACACAAAGGCATCAATATCCAAATTAATTACTGACAGCAACAGCACCCAAACTAGTGTATACAACTTTTTAATGAATATTATGAGAGTAGATCATCTTAAGCAATCGATCATCGAACTTTACAAGGTACTTTTAACATCAGAGAAGCCAGAAATATCTTTAATATTTTCAGAGTCAAAAGACACAATCAAGAGAAATATTGAAACGCTTGATCAGGATCCTTCTGCATTTGAATCGCAAGATAAGCAATTGGATATGTTGTCCCTAGAGCAGCAGGCTGGCATATCAACAACTCCAGAGTACTCTGCCACTGCAAAGAAAATGGCATTGATGACTGTGCCTTTAATTCTTAAAGGCTTTGCAGAACAATTCGATCCCAATATAAAGATCGCCTCGAAGATACGTCAGGGGGCATCATTGGCAGGGTTTGATATACCGCCAAAAGCCGCGTCTTTGATGGCACTACCTATGAATCTAATCCCATTCGCTCCCGGCCCTCCAATCGGCCCATTAGGACTTTTGTATCTGGCTAGTTCTTATCTAGAACCAAAAGAGAGAAAGAAATTAGCAGATCTCAAACGAGGAGATAATCTGAATTCTGGTGCAGATCAGGATACTGGAACTTTCGTTGGGGGAACAATAGAAGAGCAATTGCAAGCACAAACAGGTTTGTCTTTAGAAAAAGCATCTGAAGTCATTAGAAGGTACACAGAATTCGTTTCTTTTATGGAAGAGTTCTATAATAAATTTTTAAGTTTCCAAAAGCGCTCACATGATGATTTTGTAGAAGAAGTAGATCTTCCGGACATCGCTAACTACCCAATATCTACAGCCTTCGGGCAGAGTTCTGGAAAAGTGTCACTAGATGAGCCACTCTATTATGATCCCGAAGATTATTTCTCAATTGATTTTGATAGGAAAGAAGAGGTAGAACTTTGGAAACTTATAGGATTGATGTCGAACCTGTTCTACATGCCGTTAGATCGAGATTTTAGAAATGATTTAGAAGATTATTTAGACTATTTTAGTTATTTAGTGAATGAATCATCTACTTTAGTACCATATGCATGGAATAGAATTCTTGAAGAAGGTAAGTTCAAAGATGGAATAAACCAATATAACAGGCTCATGAGAATTGGCTTAAGATACTTTACTTTCTCTGTGTATTTTTATAAAACAGTTTATGATCAATATCTTGACTTGCCACTAGAAGAATACCCTTCAACATTACTGCAGCATATCCAATTCACTTATAATGCAACGAGCCTAGAAGAATTAAATTCAGTGATAAATTATAGATATGAAACTTTCAAAATAAGTCAAGATTCCAGCATCGAGGATGCCAAACAAAGGTATAATAATTTTAAAGATTTGTATTCGAATATTAAAACTTTCGAATTTTCTTCAAGTTTTAAAGAACTTTTTGGATATGATATTATTAATATTACTGACACGAGTTTTTACAGAGACAATTTTGAAGAAAATGCTAATGATTTCATGAAGGCATTAGAACAAGAAAGAAACCAAGCGATTCTTACTTTGAATCAAAATAGATAAAATAACTATTTAGATTTGAGGTAACTAATATGTCCAACTATTCACCTAAACTTCCTTTATTGATTAATGACTCGAATGGCTATGAAAATAACCAGACTATCATGGCAGTTATAAATCAAAATCTTAAGATGATTCTTCTTACCAGTCCGGGAGAGAGGATTATGGATCCAAACTTTGGCGTGGGAATGAAAAGATATCTATTTGAGCAAAATGATTCTTCAACTTATTCTAGAATCAAGGCTAAGATAAAAAGACAAGTAAGTCAATATATGGGGTATATTAAAATCGAAGATGTCTTATTTCATTCAGAATCAAATAATGACAATATAACTGCGAACGGACTACTAGTTACTGTGAAATTCAGTGTCAACGGATCCGGTGCAGTTAGCGCTTTGGTTGTAAACATATAAAGAGGGAAGTAAATGGCTAAATACGACGATAAAAACAAAAAAGTACCCATTAAGTATACTAGTAGGGACTTTAACTCTATCAAGCAAGACTTGATTAATCATGCCAAGAGGTACTATCCGGACACTTATAAAGATTTTAACGATGCTTCTTTTGGATCTCTTGTGATGGATCAAGTGGCTTACACTGGAGACATCTTATCTTTCTACTTGGATTATCAGGCGAACGAATCTTTCCTAGACACTGCAAATGAATATGACAATGTTGTCAAACTAACACGTCAAATGGGGTATAAATACAGAGGACGGGCTTCTGCTCATGGATATGTATCTCTTTTTATATTGATCCCGGCAGACTCAACTGGACTCGCTCCGGACTCTAGGTACATACCAGTGCTTAAAAGAAGAACTGAATTAGCATCTACAGCCGGTGAGAATTTTATCCTTACTGAAGATGTGGATTTTAGAGATTCTAGTAATGAGGTAGTAGTAGGTAGGGTTAACACAACCACAGGGCTTCCAACTCATTATATCATCAAATCAGTTGGAAGGATAATATCTGGCAGATTGGCTGAAAAGAATGTAACCGTTGGGGCATTTAAAAAATTCAACAAGATTTTGTTAGGTGATACCAATGTGGCAGAAATATTAGATTGTACTGATAAAGAAGGGCATGAATATTACGAAGTTGAGCATCTAGGGCAAGACGTTGTTTATCGAGAGATATCTAATAATGACTCTTCTACGAGAGAAGCCGCCCCCATGCTGCTTAAGCCAACCGCTGTTCCAAGAAGATTCGTTGTGGAAAGAAGCAGAGGTGAGACTCACCTTATATTCGGCTTTGGTTCAGAAGAAGACATAAAGATAGATAAAGTAATTGATCCAAGTAATGTTATTCTAGAGCAATTTGGTAGAGACTATATAACCAATACAGACTTTGATCCAAGTAATCTGCTTGGCTCAGACAAGTTCGGAGTTTCTCCAGTTAACACTGTTTTGAATGTAGTATACAGGGTTAATAGTAGCAACAACCCAAATGCTTCGGTGGGCTCGGTAACGCAATTAGTCAGAGCAATATACAGTTTCGAGAACGAGACTGCCCTAGACTCTGGAAAACTAGCACAGGTGAGAAATTCTTTAGAATCTTCTAACGAAAACCCTATCATTGGGCATGCTAATATACCAACAACAGAAGAGTTAAAGGTTAGAACTAAATCTTTCTTCGCTGCACAGAACCGTGCTGTAACAAGAGAAGACTACAAATCTTTGGTATACAATATGCCTCCAAAATATGGAGCAGTCAAGAGATGTGCGGTGCTTCAAGACAAAGACTCGTTTAAAAGAAACTTAAACATGTACATTATTTCTGAGAATAGTGCTGGAAATCTTAGTGTATCAAACGACATAATTAAGAGCAATATCAAGACTTGGCTTAATCAGTATCGAATGATTAATGACACATTGGACATTATGGACGCGAAGATACTCAATCTAGCCATTTCATTTAGTATTGTAACCAAAGGGGGCTATGATAAATTTAAAGTCCTTGACGAGTGTCTAAGGACGCTTAGAAATCGTTTTTTAAGACACTTTGACATCGCAGAGCCTTTTAACTATACAGAAGTCTATTCAACCCTAAATAGAGTTGAGGGGGTGGCAGATACAACTGATGTGCATGTTACCAACAAAAACGGTGGAGCCTATTCTAGAAGTGGAATAGACATCGCTGCTAATACCACCCCAGATGGAAGATTTATTGCCTGTCCACTGAATTGCATATTTGAAGTTAAGTTTCCAACAATTGATATCAAAGGGAGTGTTAAGTAATGGCTATTAAAAGATATACAGCAATCGCAGATAATACGATTACCAATCAATTTAATTCTGGACTAAGTAAGAGGAGTACTGGTGCGAATACAGGTTTAGCAGATTCTCTAGAAATATTTAAGATGTATGGGCAAGTTACGTCATCTTCCGTAGAGCAAGCAAGGATACTTATCAATTTCCCAGTGAACGAAACAGATCTTAACAGTGATATTAAGACTATCAAACAAGATAGAGATGCTGGAGTATTACCAAATTCAGGATCAGTTAAATTTTTCATGAAACTTAGCAACGTCGAACATCCTGATACTGTACCAAGAAATTTTAAATTAATTGCACACCCATTGACAGTTGACTGGGATGAAGGCTACGGAATGGATTTAGATGAATTCACTGATATTGGGCACTCAAACTGGTTATCATCATCCACAACAGCCGCTTGGAGTGCCGGTGGAGCCGAAGGTGATTACAATACCTCTTACGCATTTGAACAAACATTTGATACCGGACTTGAAGATTTTGAAGTAGATGTGACGAAATATGTAGAAGATGTACTTAATAATTCTCTGAACAGTGGTAACAACTATGGATTTATTCTAAAGTTTTCATCGAGTTTTGAATCAGATGCAAACAGTTACTATACTAAAAAGTTTTCAGCAAGAGATTCCGAATATTATTTCAATCGTCCTGCTATTGAAGCAAGATGGAACTCTTCTGTCAAAGATGATCGATCAAACTTTTATTACAGTTCCTCATTGGCACCTGCCGAAGATAATTTAAATACTTTATACATTTACAATAATATCGGTGGAAGATTAAAGAACATTCCTTCTGTTGGTACAGGAGATTTGGCAGTAGCACTGTATGAATCGTCTGCATCGGCTCCATCTGGAACAGCACTAGTGACAGTTACAGGATCATATGTTTCAACTGGTATTTATAGTGCATCTGTGTCTATCACTGGAACATCTGAAACTTTACACGATGTATGGTATACAGGTTCCACACAGTTCCACACAGGAACAATCTACCCAGAAGTAAGATACACTGGGACAACTACAAAAACAAACGACTATTATGTCTCTATTACTAATTTAAAGAAAGTTTACGAAAGTGACGAAACAGCAAGATTTAGAATATATACAAGATTAAAAGGCTGGAGTCCAACTATTTACACAAGAACAGTTGCAGAGCCTCAATTGTATATTCCAACATCAGGATCATATGAAATATTTAGAATCATTGACAACTACAAAGTTATTGAACACGCTACAGGCAGTGTCAAGTACACAGAGTTATCTTTTGATGGTTCAGGAAGTTATTTCGATTTCGATATGTCTATTCTTGAGCCCGGATATTCATATGGGGTTAAGTTGGCATTTTATGACGACTTTATCGCTGATTACAAACCTGTAAACAAGATATTTAAATTTAGAGTAGAGAAATATGAAACTTAAAGACTTATTCAATTCAACAAAAACAATTAAATCTTCTAGTCTGGAAGATATGGCTAACGAGGTAGAATCTCAAGAGTATATTGAGTCCTTCAATAAGGATAAGATAAGATTCATGCCTAACGTTGACTATAGTGATCCAAAGAACTTTGCCTTCTTTGGCTCGGCAGAAAGATATTATGATGATGGGTTCAAAAGAATTCGAAATACATATCCATATGATGGCTCTGAAAAAGAAAAATATGATTGGATTTTTGATTCGACATTCATCGACATGTATTTGTTCGAGCATAAATATCCTAGATTTAATGGACACGTAAGTCTCAGTTACCCAAGTTGGGGTACTTTAAATGGTTCAATTATTGACGGTTACGGAAAATCGACAACAAATACATATATTAAGACATTTGGCGGCCCAAATAAGTCCGATTTGATAGGGCTACAGAAGCAATATGGTGATGCCAATATACTTGACAACAGTAAATCTAGAGAGTCAAACCTCAAATTTAACTTAAACGACGGTGTAACTCTTGAGATGTGGGTAAAAAAGCCTGCTTTCGATACATCAAAAACAGAGAAAGAGGTACTATTCGACTTGTGGAATGGCGAAGCATCCAGTTCGGCACAATACGGTAGACTTCGACTGGAACTTACTGGCGCTTCTGCTGGTTCTCCCTTCTTGTTTACCGCACTAAGTGGTACTTCTGGTGTACAAAACCAAAGTATTGGGCAAAATTTAACAACTGGCTCTATAGTAGACTGGACTCATGTTGCATTGAGCCTTAAAAATAGTGGCAGTGACATTTCTGCTAATTTATATATTAATGGAAACTTCAATCAAGCACAAACGCTAAGTTCTGCTGCTATCGATAATGTAACCGGTTCTCTTATTTCTTATATTGGTGCGCTACGCACTGCCCCATCAGGTTCTCCGACAGTTACAGAGGGTGCTGGTAAATTTTCTGGCTCGCTAGACGAGTTCAGATACTGGAAGACTGAAAGAAATTCTAAAGAAGTTGGACGCTACTACTGGACTAATATTGGTGGTGGTACAAATACAGACGAAGCGAATACTAACTTGGGAGTATACTATAAATTTAATGAAGGGATCACACAAACTGCAAGCATTGACTCAACAGTGTTAGATTATTCAGGACGTGTTTCTAATGGAGCATGGGTTGGGTATCAATCTGGTGCTAGATCAGAAGAGTCGGCTATTGTACTTGCAGGCGCATCAGCGAAAGAATTCAAAGATCCTACTATCTATTCGTCACATCCTCAATATATCTCTACATTGAACGCACTAAAAGCGTCTGGTAGTATGCATGATATCAATAACAATGCATCTCTTATTAAGTCAGTTCCGGGATGGATTCTAGACGAAGACAAAGAAGAAGGTAATGTCAATATCCTTACGCACATTATGGCTAGTTATTATGATAATCTGTATCTGCACATTCAGGATCTTAACAGCCTCAAAGATGTATATGCACATTTTCAAACTAAAATAAACGATAAGAACGGTAATACAAATACTGAAGGTGGAGTAAAACCTCTACCATTTGCCGACAGACTTTTGACAAATGCGGGATTTGTAGCACCAGAATTATTCGCAGACGCTAGTGTGATCGAAGCATTGGCAACACGTAGTGAAGATGAAAATTACGAAATGAAGATTCATGACGTCAAGAATCAGATATATCAGAATGTTTACTCATCTTTGATCAATATTTACAAAGAGAAAGGAACGAATAAGGCATTTAGAAATGTCTTGCATGCTTTTGGGATTGATGAAGATGTCGTTAAAATTAATTTTTATGGCGATAATGTTGATTTTGAAGTAAAAGATCGTTACAATATTCGAGCAACTAAAGAAAAGTTTGTTGATTTTAACCATCCAGACAGGTTTAATGGTACTGTATATCAGTATGCATCAGGCTCAAACGGGGTTAGTTTCATATCTGGCTCTGGCGCTGAGTTTGAAAAATACATACCGATTACAGTAGAGACTCAAGTAATACTTCCCAATAAATTAGAATGGAATTCTGCATATGGATACAATACTCCATTTACAAAATCTGTAATCTTGGGCATGCACCAAGCAGATGCTTCTGACGGGAGTGATTATACAATTCCGGGAACAGACTACTCAGAGATTCAAATGTATTCTGAGAGAGATAGAGTAGAATCTAAAAGGGTTAGGTTTCATCTATCATCGTCAGTCCTAGGTGTACACCTTTCTTCATCTTTATATGATGATATGTACCTCAATAATGAATGGCTATTCTCTTTCCGTATACGTAATGAGAAATTTCCAACAACAGACTTTGTGGCTAGTTCTTCATTAAATGCAGATTATATAATTGATTTTGTGGGGTACAATACTGAAGGAAATTATACAATCAATTCTTTTGAATTGAGTTCTTCTGTTACAGAGGCAAATGCGCATAACTTTTTGAATTCTTCAAAACGGATATATGCCGGAGCCAAGAGAACAAACTTTACTGGTTCTGTACAAGAAAGTTCTGATCATAAGATTGGCTTTGTCAGATACTGGATGAACTATCTAGATAACGAAACCTTACTGCATCATTCATATGATAGTAGTAACATTGGTGCTAAATCCCCAATGCGTTCTGCCTATTTGATGGAAGACGATGTTAATGATATCAAGATCCCAGAGATTGATACTTTATTGTTAAATTGGGACTTTAAAACATTATCTAATTCTGATTCAAACGGACAATTCATTTCCCTAGATGTCACTAGTGGCTCTGGCGAGCAAAGATATGTACAAGCGTTTGAAGATGTGAAGAGAAAGTTTTATCATGGTAGAGGAGACTTCTTTCTATCTAATGATGAAAAAGTTATTGATGTGGAATATATCAACGCCGCAAGATCAACTTACCCTGAAATATTGCAAGGCGATGATATGATCGAGATTCGCCAACAAGACGATATCCAATTCACAAAAGAGACTTTACCGCAAGACTTTTATATTGCTTTTGAGAAATCAATGGCACAAACCGTATCTGAAGAGATGATACGCTTCATGTCTTCGGTTAAAGATTTTAACAACTTAATCGGACGCCCAGTAGATAAGTATAGAGAAGAGTACAAAGATCTCAGAAATTTAAGACAACTCTTCTTCGAGAGAGTGTCTAACGAGCCTGATTTGGACAAATACATTGATTATTATAAGTGGCTAGATGATTCACTGGGTGAGATGTTGGTGGCTCTTGTGCCTGCATCCTTGGCTCATTCTGACGGTATTAATAATGTGATTGAGAATTATGTATTCTCTAGAGATAAATACACACATAAGTTTCCCACAATAGAGTTTAAAACTCCGACATTAGAAGGTGGCATGAACACCATCAACAGGCACCTGTACCCATGGAAACAAGGGCATGCACCTGTTGGAGGGACTCCTGAGAATGAAAACTGTTTCTGGTGGCTCGAAAGAGCAGAGAGAGATCGCTCGCCATTATCTGGCTCGACATCCGGCTCTAACAATTCCAGAGTAAAGGTTTTTCAAGCAAGAAACTCAGTCCTAAATCGTTCATATACAACGGCACAACATTTTGCCGTTGACAGGGCAAGAGCAATCCATGGTGGGACAAACTATGAAGATAATAAGAAAAGAGATTATATTTGGAGTGCTACCAAAGAGGTTGCTGAATCTCCTGCCAAATATGGAGAATTTGGAGCATTCCCTTTACGATATGTAATTACAAACAACGATATGTTCTTTTCTCTTAAAGATTGTACAGATGAGCGTCCAGTAACTGAGAAAATCAAAAGAGCCTTCAGTGCACTTGACGGATTTCAAGGATTTCATCACGAACTATCAGGGGGACACGATGGTTTGTTCAAGGGTGGTATGGTAATGCCATTCAATATCATGTCTTCATCAGTTTCAACAGGATACACTGGTGATGTCAGTGGTACCTTAGGGGCAGATGGAGGCTCTATCGACATAACTAACGTACATTCCGACACGACTGATTTGACAAATGAGATTCCAATGCAATCTCCCTTTACAGAAAGATGGGTTGGTGGGCATCAATCTAGACACGCTCCCTTAAACAAAGGTTCAGATTCTGAATCAAATCGTGGTGAAGGCTATAAAATCTTATTAAATAATATTGAAAATGCTAGTGGCTCAATTGGAGTCGCCGGCGCCGATTACCCATATCCGTACTCAAATCAAGCAGAAGCACCGCACTTTAGGATCGATCAGGCAAAAGCACGCTATTATCGTGATGAGAGAGCCAAACGCCCTCTGAACATCAAGAATATTCAAACTTCTGGTTCGCAAGTAGGAAACTACCAAAAAACATACCAATTCGTACATACTTTTGGAAGATCAACAAACAAGACTAGGTTCATTGATATTGCTGAATCAAATTTGCACAACACGATTAATTCTAGATTACCAGAAACTAATTTAGAAGCAAGTTTGGTATCTAGAGGCGTTGGTGGAAATGGGAACTTAGCATCCAACTTCAACTCTTCAAGTCTTTACTTGGGAGGAGTCAAGAGCACAACAGAGAACTCTGTAACAGGTGACAGCAAGCATGTCATTGCAAACAGATTTTCTGCCCCCGGTGGGTTTGAGACGATGTCTGAAGTATTTTTAGATATGTACGGTAAAGAAAAGTCTGCATACAACGCACTTCCATTCCGCAATCTACAAGTAAGAGGGTTGGGATCTGGAGAGGCTGGAACCATACGCCTCTTCGACATTCATGGTAATCGCTATGGATTGTTGACTCACTTAACAAGGCACTCTGCACAATTTGGTATAGACTCGGTATTAGGAGCAGACAATCCTGCATTCCACAAAGTGAATAGAAACCCAAAATGGGATGCATCGGAACAGGCTAAAGACAATGATAATTATTGGGTACAACATCAGATACCACAATCTGACTATCAATACCAGTGGGTAAAGCAATCACATTCAGCGTCTGCTGCAACCTCATCGATGTCTGGACATATCTTATCAGGGCTCTCAGAGCCTAGTGGGAATACCTCAAGATTCCCTCACGAACATAACCAGAATACGGTTTTGAGCCAAAGCGTGATCAACCAAAGAATTGATGGAGTAACGTCTTACGGATATCCAACTTGGGAACAGATTCGTAACAATGATACAAATGCAAATAACCGTCTCAAGAAATCTTACGGATATAATCTAAACTCAGAAAGCGTAGAAGAATCTAGAGTAACAGAAAATATCCCAAACACAGCAAATGTTCAATTTAAGGAATCTGAATTTACATTCAAGTACCCTTATGTCAACATGAAGTATCATTTTGATAGTATGAAATTGAGATTTGACTCTGACATGCAAAAGAACGAAACTCTCTATGATTCATTATATGGGTATTATTCAAAGAACACTGACGATGTAGAAATTCTTAAGAAAAATATTAAACAAATTATATTCCCAAGATATGTCAAGCACACAAAATATAGTACTAGGCATAGGCATTACTTTGTGTCCAAGTTTTGGACTGATGGTGAGAACGAACTGTATAATACTGATACTAGTGAAACTGGCTCATACCATAGACTAGATGAAGTTGGGCGTCGTAAAACTAACGTCACTGCATCTCTTTTTAAAGAAGGTAGCCTGAACAAGCAAGTTCAAATCCTTAAGAATGACGGGTATTTAACCAATGTTATACCGTCTCAATCAATCTGGAACATGGATTCTAGAACAAACTTTACTAGTTCAAATGCACAGTCTGCAGCATCAAACTCCGCAGGAGCACCCGGTGTCCTTCAGAGCCAAGATCATCACTTCCATAATGGCTTAAGTGAGTTTCAATTGTTAGAAAGCGGCTCTGTTGCGACAGGCTCTTTTAAGTTAAAAGGCGCTACTAGGTTTGGCTCACTTGCATCTGGCTCTTTCACAGTTCAAGGTATGCAACCAACAGGTATCGCAGCCTCTGGAGCATTTGAAATTACCGGAGCAAACGTACAAGGGACTGCCGCAACCGGCGAGTTTACTGTGTTAGAGACGTTTACTCCGCCGGTAAGTTCGTCATTCCGATTCACCGCAGACGAAAGAACAGTTTTAGGAACAAGTAGTACAGCATCTTTCGAAGTAAGTGGAGCACATTATGTTGGAACAACTGCCACGAATACATTTACAGTTTCTGACACAAGACAATATACAGCAGCAACACATCCGACTGCTACATTTAGAGTTTCTGGTTCAAACATTCCAGAGGTTAGAGCATCAGCATCAGTAACTCTCAAAGGAATCCATGAGTCTCCAACGGCAACAACTGGGACATTTACTTTAGATGGGGCGTACAACAGCGGAACCGGTTCATCTGGTGGTTTTACTTTAGAATCTATAAAGAGATACGGGGACAGAGCAGGAGTAGTCACAACTTTTAATAGCGTAGATGATAATGCCGCCACTAACAGGGACGCAATGGGCATAACAATTGCTGGGATTAACTTTAAAACACAAAATGATGATACCTCTAGGACTGATGATTCTACAAATAAATGGATCAAGACTTATAAAGAAAGAAAATTTGCAGATATGGGAAATAGCGGATACATGAGGCATACTACTTTTTCTGGCTTTACGGCAGGAAACGGTGTTGCAATATTTTTTCACATGGACATTGACACAGGTGGTGCAGGTGAAGATCCTACTGTAAATGATACATATGATATTGTTAAATTAACACGCAGCACGTTTTCCGACAAGTCAATTGAAATATTATATGAGAGAACTGGAAGTGGAATCTCCGCGACGCACAAACTTGTCTGTAGAAGATATTTTAATGACAGTACTACTGATTATAGAGAAACCAAATTCACTCTTAGTTATTCTAGTGGCGGCTTCCGATCATTTAAGTTAACTTTTAATGATTCTTACAATGACAGTTGGAACTTGTGGATCGATGGATCTAGTATAACTGGAGTCACCACCGAATCGGGCACGGTAAGCAGCGGAGATAACGTAAATGCATGCGCTAGTTATATCTATGTTGGTGATCCGGATTCAGACTTTAGTCTCAAGATTGCAGATTTGGCAATTTATGACGTCGATCTCTCCGGAGAAGGCGTTCCAACGTCTGCTGAGCATTATAATAGCGGTAAGTGGTTTGATCATGCCAATTTCACATCATCAGGGAATAGTACTGCAGAAGGGCTTGTTTCTTATTACACGTTTGGAAATAACGCTCTAGACACTATTAGCAATGTTAATGATGTTGCGCCCAACTCAAACAATAATGCATTAGACAGTAATATCACAACTGCACATATTTCTTTTGATTCTTTCGATAACGCATCAGATGATACATTCAATCAAACAAACTTAAGAACACTGAGTGAATTTATTGAAGCATGGGAATCGAAACTTTCTACTGCACTAGGTTCAAACTTTACAGTAACTTATGATAACAGTCGTCTGCAAGTTAGAAGTACAAACACTGGCTATGATTTTGACGTTAGTCTGATAAGTCAAGTCGTAGACGGTACATATTACTCTACATTCTCTCAAGTCGAAATAGCAAAATCTACATTCTCAGAAACACCAACTGTTAATGAAATAAAATCTAATGATCAAGTTGAACTTCAAACCGGTGACATATTTGAAATTCGGCATGTTAGTCCTATTGATGAAGGTAACGTATTTACAATTGGAAGTTCACCATCCACTAATCTCTATGAGACATCCAAATCCCAAGCGTGGAGATGGGCATCCACATCACTACAGAGGGTGGATCTTTACAATACGAACTATTCTGGGTTCAACGATACATCAACAGACATGACTTTTTGCGCATGGCTTAGGGCAGAGTCTAACACTAGTGGAAGAAAACAGATAGCAGTCTTTTTTCAGCAATCTAGTGATACAACCCCCTCTACGAAGAGCCTAGATATATACCAAAATTATGATGACATTATTGTGCAGTTAGAACAGAATGGCTCTTCAAATAACAAGGCGTATACTTTTTCTAATGTTTTAAGCACAGAGAGATATCAATTTGTTGCTATAGTCATAGATAGAGGCTCAATTACGACTCAGCCAGTGCTTTATATTGATGGCGTAGAGATTACTGCCACACCAACATCAACAGGTTCAGGTACTGGTGTTTGTGAAGAAATAAACTCTATTTTCATCGCGGACTACCCAAACACTAGCACAAATTATGAATTTATAGGTGCTATCGCTCAAATTTCTATATGGAGCGATAAACTAACCTCAGACGATATTTTGGAGATTTATAATTATGGAAGATACCGTGAACTCATTACTCATCCTAAATTTATTAATTGTAATGACTGGTGGTTGTTCGAAGGGGGGACTAGTTCTGAATTGCCTTCTTTAGATACCGACTTAACTACTCAAGTTTCAAATGAAAATACTTTGTCTAGTCTTTCCGAAGTTCCAACTGGAATCACATCGAATAACAACACAGTGAATCAAAATGATTTAACTTTAATTTCTGCTGCCGGAGTAACCGATGTTATTAAACTTACATACGGTATTATTTTTGAAGGAAAAATCTATGGAGGAAGCGTATGGACTACCAATACGGCATCTGCTGGTGACTTTTGGGATCACATGGACACTCAGATTGAAGCAGACTCAAATTACGAATCTGTTACAAGAGTGTCAACAGATTCAGGCGCACGAGCAGATTTCACAATTATTACACCTGTAGGGCAAGAAGCAACCAACACACCATCTTTTACACAAGATGGATCATCTTTCTCAGATGCTGTGCAATTCTCAGGATATGTCGCTCCTTCTGGAATACTAAGTTCACTCGAAGCAACAAAAATATATATCAGAAGAAGAGATTCTTCAGGTGCATATGATAAGGCTGGAAGTCTTTCTGATACTAATAATTATGTACAAATTAATTTTCAATTTAGTATATTTGCGAGTGATGCAACATCTCCAAGTCACAACCACAACCCGGTGAACATTACTGTATACGGTGATACCGATACCGATACGGATGCTGAATTGTGGGATAAGGTTCTTGAAGCCATAAACAACTCTGTAAGTCTAGACGTTACTGCCACAAGAACTAATGGAACATTCACTTTAATTTCAAATACTACTGGAGACGGTAATACATATTTCATAAGAGAAGATGACGAAGGAAATCACATATCAGGGATTTCCAACACTGGTGGGACAGAACAAATAGGAGTCTCTGATGCTCAAAGATTTGAGATCCCTTATTATGACTCTAGTACTAGAACTTTTGAAAATCTGACATTTGAGATTGATATTGCTACTGGTGGGACGAATGCATTGACAAATGCGTCCCATATTGCATTACCAGCCCTGCCTTCTAGCGAGCAAACATGGCAAAGTACATACACCATCAGTGAAGGAAATAATAGCCAATTTTGGAATGCGATTACTGGAACGATTGCTGCAGCCGATAGTGGTAAGGTAGGCGACAATTACGATATAGCCTACACAGTAGACTCTAGTGGCGCAGAACCAGAAGCAAAGATAGTATTTACTGTCAAAGAAGATGCATTTTCTTCTGACGGCGTGATTACTTCTGGATCTTGGGATAACGAAAATATAACTACTGCCGGAGAATCTGCTCCTTCGCATGAAGATTTCTCTGTATATTCTGCAGAATGTGGGGTAAAAGAAGGCGATTTCTTTAGGCTAACTGTTGACTCTGCAACAAAACAATTCGAAATCGACTCTGGCTCTTTTGGAGACGATGGGAACACTAGGAGAATTGACGCATATGGTGTGTCTTCAGCAACTTTCTGGAGTAATTTAAGCACAGCATTAACACAAGAAATGGGATCTGGATTTACAGTTAGTTATACTGTTAATGATGATACGAATAATTGTGATGATTATTCAGACTTCACAATTACAAAAAATTCTGCTGGATTATATAATTTTGACATATCTAAGGTAGGAGATTCTTTTTCGAATGAGACAGATACTGACGGTACCAATGCTTTTGGGTTTGGAACTTCGACTGGAGGAAGTAATAGGCTACAAATCGGTGGAACTACAGTTGTTCAGGCAGCAACAGATAATACATATCCTAATGTTGATAGAGATCAGTCCCAGACTAATATAATTAATAACATTATTTCATCAATTGAAGCGACTTCTCCCGGTACAAATTATACAGTAACCTCTGCTGGAACTGGAAATAGTAGAACATTTACTGTCACTGCCAACACAGTGGGTACTGCGGATAACAGAACCCTAACAGGAAATGGACAATTCACTTCTAATGGGAATATTATTGGCGGTACAAATATCAGCGGATCTGTTAGTGGACATTCCATATCTATTGGAACAGAAACTTATACCCTTTCAACTACCACAAGTTCACCTTCTAGAACAATCGACATCACCGATAGAACAGATGAATATGTGTGGAGTAACTTAGAATCACAAATCGAAGGAACTAGTTCTTTCAATGTCTCTAGAACTAATGTCGGCAATGTTGCAACATTCACATTGACTTCGAAAGTCACAGGCTCAGATCAAAACAATGCAGACGAGCCTATAACATCTGCAGATGCTTCTTTTGATATTACACAAACTGCTCAAAATGGAACTAGTGAAACCGGAGCCATTGACGGACATTATATTAATTTCTATGCAGATTCTGGCGCCGCTAATGGCTATAGGGTTACGATTGATAAGGACAACTCCAACACTGGTGGGCTCAATTATTCGGCATCTGTTGCAGTAAGTGGATTTACGACAATTTATGTTGACTCGACAAGAGCCTCAAATACAGATTTCTGGAATACAATTGAAACTGCACTTGAAGCAGAAGGGTTCGCTGTGGCACAAGGTGTTGACAATCCTAGGACTTTTACTGTTACAAACTATGTTACTGGAGCCGCAGGCAACGGTGGTGCATCTGGTAACGGTGGAACAAGTGGCGGAACATTTGTCAAAATTGACAATGCGTTTGCGACTGGAAGTGATTCATCTGGTGCAGATTTGGGAGACACAATAGAAATAGATGGTACAACGTTTACGATCACTCACACATCGACATCATCTGCAAGTCAGGTACAGGCATCTGGAGTGACTGATGCTGAATTCTGGGAAAGTCTTAGAACTAAAGTTAATGTACAAACAGGTTATAGCGCAGTAACAGGCTCTGACAGCCCTAGAACTTTCACAATCACATCAGTATCAACTGGCTCTTCAGAAGATCCTAATATTAGTGTAACTGGCGATACATTCGCAATAGTTGATGCAGGTACTGCAGGGACAGATGAGACTGGTGCAGAAAATGGCGATACTATAACAATTGATGGGCAAACTTTTTCTATCGATATTAGCAGCGGACTAGGTACTGGATCTACAGCCAACTTCCATAATGCACTGTCACACTCGATTAAAACTGACACAGACTTTGATACGATTGCAATTACCAACTTAGGAACTGGATATCACAGATTTAGTTTGACTTCTTCTGTCACTGGTACGGCAAAGAACGTAGCATTCTCTCAGAATACAAATGGTTCTAGAGCCACATTCCAGAACTTGGCAGGTGCCGCAGGTGGAACATCGCCAATTGGTATAGGCGATTTGGACTATATTAGATTCCATACCGATTACGACGACGATGCCTTAGGAGAGTTTATATACTTCAGAGCGGATCTTAATGGAGATGAGACTGACAGTACTGCCAACAAATATATTGACGTATCCGGATATACAGGAACTGACGCCGAGAAAAGCACTAAATTTTGGAATGATTTATCACAATCTATCAAGGATCATACATTATTTGACACTATATCGATCTCATCTAGTAGTAATGTCGCAACGCTTAGTATCACTTCTTCTGTCACTGGAGCATTGTTCAACAATGATCTGTACAGTGTGTACAATGGTAGTGATGGAATCGGATTCACAATAACTAACAACACATCGGGCGGAACTGATGAGTCAGGTGCTACATCAGGTGATACAATCACGATTGATGACACGATATTCACAATCGTCCATAATTCGTCTCCTACGTCATTGCAGATCAATGCAAGTGGTGTAACTGATAATAACTTCTTTAATGCGCTCACGGCTGCTGTAGAAGCCAATACGGACATGTCTGCAACCTTTACTGTGGCATCAAATACTGGTTCATTTGAATTAACCTCATCGGTTACTGGAACGGCGAAAAATATATCTATTACTGAAACTGGCAACTCTTTTGATGAATTAGTCGGACTGTCTGGCGGAATTAACGGAGTATTCAGAGGAGTTAAATTTGGTGAAGTGATTCCACAGCCAAGATACGCTTATCCTCACACTCTACAGTCTCCCGGCTCTATGCGCAATCCTACGGCAAAATCTAATTTAGGATTAATTCACGAAGGTTATAAACTCAGATCTAACCATTTTGCGCTCACTCGCTCTTTAGGACATAGTACAGATGGTATGTTTGATAATACTTCACGATGGACAACTCCTGATTTATCAGGACTTACGCCAATGGATAACAACTACAATGATTGGTATGAAAGAATCAGAGGTAAAAACAAGCACTTCTCGCTAGTTCCAGAATATAGAATAAGTTCTCATATTGAGGGCATCATTCAAGACGGAAATGATGAAAAGTCTTATTTTGCGCAAAATTATTGGCTTGAGATCACTGGTGCATCACTGGACGACGGCATCACTGTTGCTAAGAATCAAAGAGGAAATTCATCAGAATTTTTAAGAGAATACTCTACTAGCACAAACATCAGAGATGTAGAAAACTTTATTGAAGACAATACTGGTGATTTGGGATTGGTTCCATTTACTTTGACTTTGACTTGCGACGCAATCAAAAGTTTCTTACCGTACGAAGGTTTCTACCCTCAGTCTAGAACTGTGCAGATGTGTGAAGCATTCGCCGGATCATATGGTAAAGGAATCTCAGCACAAGAAGCGAACCCAAGTGACACAGATATAGAATTCCCAGACAACAATGTGCTTGCTCAAGCACGTCCAGTTTTTGATGCTGTTATGTCTCCGGGATTGCTTTATAACACCATTAAGTCTGGTATGGCAGTAGATTACCCTATCGTTACCTCAAAGATGGCTACAGCAAGCCTTAAAGATCCATATGGTGGAACTAACCATATGATCAGTAATGAATTATTTGATAGTAGATTACCGTTTGAGACTTTGCTATCACCTGAGTCTTTTATGTCAAAAGAGTATATTGTTGACATGAACCCTCATCCGAGTTCTTCTTTCAACCTTAAGGCAAAGATTGGTGAAGCATCTGATTCAAACTACAAATTAATGTCTAGCAATTTCTTTTCAGAGGTAATGGAATTCTTTTTGCAAGAAGGTAAATCTTCTAGAATTGTATCCAAGCCAGAAACTGATCCGGACTTTGGTATTGTTGTGGCAAATCATGCTGGAATGTTACCGACATATCGCTCCATCTTCAGAGTATATAAATCTAGAAAAGAACATCCTTATATTGAATTCAGTGGTGCAGCCGATGTTATCAACAATTCGTCTGACGTTTCTGGTGCATATGATAAGTATTATAATCGTCCTCCTAGTGGAACCAATTATTTCTTGAGCGAATATCAGGGATTAACTGGATCTGCTCTAGAATACGATGTACAGAAAGTCAACTATCCACGCCCTCAGATAAATTCATATGCTGAAGTGGAGACAATAACAATGTATTCTCAGCCAAACGCCTTCGGCCCACCTTGTGCTGGCGGTGTTGCTGTAGAGTTTGTCAGTGTTGTTGGTGATACAATTACTACCGGAGAAAACAACAATACAACATATATGATGTATGATTCCACTAATGGTTATAATGCGCCATTCACTCCTCCTTATTATGACGGAGAAGCATGGGCTATATACACCTTCACTCCGCAAAAAGCAGGAAAGCATACATTAAACGACATCTTGCAGAACACAACTGTCGATTTCTTGAGATACGAACTCAATCATGAATCCGGATCTTTTGGAGATAGAGGGACATTTGGGCCGCAAGGGTTTACCATCAACGAAAATGCAATGCAAGTTGACGCATCGTTCAACTTATTCAAGCAGGCTAACATAGATAACCAAGGTAATTCTTGGGTTATTGAGTCTAAATTCGAGACTCCAATATTAGACTTCTCCAAATATTTAAACAGAGAATACAATGCAGAATTTGAATCTGGCGTAACCTCTGATGATATATACACCAGTCAACTAAGTTTGTCCGGTACTCGTCAGGAGCCAGATACTTTAAGTTCGATTCATTCGTCCTTATCTTCAGTTCATCAATTAAGTGGAGTACTGAATCCAATTGGTATGTGGCATCAATACGGAGAGTTCCCAAAAGAGGCTGATAAAGGTATCTTCATGCAAATGATTGATGTACCAGACGGCTATGAAAAGTCTGGCACTAGACTAACAATTCCTAATCCAAAATACACTGTAGTCAAGCCTGAGATATCTTCTTGCGACGGCGCAGGGCTGGACGCAGCGTATAACACCAATCCTAGAGATACTATGTATCCATACTTCGCGAGACAAGAACTGAGAAGAAGATTGGTTGGCGATGATGAATTCGCAGTAGAAGGAGGCTCGATACAAGTAATCAATCCAGACTCCGGAATGATTATTGACACAGAGTTAAGATATGTAGACTTGCAAAATATATTTGGAGTCACCTTGGACAGTACAGCATCAGTCGCTGACAACTTTAAACTGTTTGACGTATTCAGAGATACGGGAAGTTACACAAAAGAAATTCTAACAACTAATTCTGACTTTACATCTGCATCGACAGTATTTGCTGTGAAAGTTGATGGAACTGCTAGTAGCGCAAACAACGCTTCTTCTAGTTCTCCGTTCAAAGGACACTGGGCAGCGTCTTACTATCACTACGATCAAGGAAACTCTTATGCTCCATTGCTGATTGTTCCTAAGAATTATTCTTCACTTGAGTATGATTTTGGAACTTTTTCCAAAGGGCAGTTCGAAGATGCATTGTCAGACTTTTCAATTGGGAAAGTATATACAGAACAGTCTACTAGATTTGCTGATGCAGATGAAGTTGATTGTGTGAAAACTTCTACCGGTGTAGTACTAGCGCCAAGTTATCTCAATGATATCTTGCAGAAAAATAATAATGAAATAACAATTGGTAATCTTTCGAAGGTTAATATGACTGATGCTTCTCGCGCATCACTTGGAGACTTGATAGGTAGCAGAACAATCTCTTCTGTCTCTACTCCCTCTAGTCTGACACAAGAAGCGGCAAAGATCAATAGAGCAATCAATGTATCAAAAGCAAATAGCAATACTTTTAAAAGTTCAAAAGTAAGAAGAAAGACGTTCAGATTGATTCCAGATAGTCCTGCAGTATCTTCTTTGGTATCTAGTGACACTTCATCGTATGATTTCCCAGAGCCAATGTTTGTTCGTGGAGCAATTAGATACAATGCTGGTGCAGGAACTGCCTCTTCAGACACAGTACAGCGCTCTAGAGACTATTTTAAAACTTTAGTTCAACATGCCCCTCAATCAGACAAAAACATAACTGCAAACCCTTCTACCGTCAGATGGGGACAGTTCTTACATGACGATTCTCAGCAGCAGATCAAATCTCTTGCTAAGTTGGTTGGGTTTGAACAAGAGCCTGTTAAGATGGGCGTGACTGCTAAGTCTAGAGTGATCAGAGAAGCAGTAGTTGCTGTGCCATATATCTCTAACAAGGACGGTATACCAGAATATCTGAATCTCAAATTGACTGACGGGACTTCTCAAGATCCAGAAGTATTGAGACAGATGGAAAAAATGAAAGAATATGTCTTTCCACCTCACTTAGACTTTATCAACTACGATGTCCAGCCAGTACCCATGTATATTTTCGAGTTTACTAAGAACTTGGAAAGAACCGATCTTAATGGGTTGTGGCAAGGAGTTGTTACAGAAGAGACTAAGAAGGTAGAAGAAGAGCAGCAATCAATATCACATGTTCTATCTCCTGAGGGAATGCTAGGCTCGTTGAAAGATGTTAGCCCGAATATGAGTATCTTGAAGAAGGTACGTTGGAGAATATTCAAAGTCAAGCAAAGAGGTAACTTCTCTTACGATGAAAAGATGAACAGCGATATAGGTAAATCAAATAAGATAAACTCCACAGTTGGTTATAACTGGCCGTACGATTATTTCTCATTAGTCGAGAATGTCAAATTAAGCGTAGATGTTGAACTTAAAAAGCCACAAGCACTTCAAGGTGCAGCCTCTATAGCACCTGAAGGTGGATACTCAGGTACAGGGATTACAAACCCTGTTGGATTTGATGCATCTGATTTGGAGATAGGCACACTGGTTCAGACATCTCAAATTGAGATATCCGAAAATGCTGGGCAATCTTACTTGGCTGCAGAGTTGGCAGAACAACAGGAAAGTACTTTTAATTACAATGATGCTAAATTGGCAGTCTTAAGAGAGTTTAAAAAGATTATTCGAGCAGATCTAAATTCTAGAAATAAAAATTGGAGTGATCTGAACAATAGAAGAAAAAGAAGATATGTAGAAAGAGCAAAAGAAAACATAGTAGGGCTGATAGTTTATCAAGATATGGTAGACAAGTTCCCGAATATAGAAGGCTATGTTAGCAGATTACGTCCAAGAGACTTTTAGGAGACAGTAGATGACATTTTTTAACAAGAAAGAAGAAATATTAGAACTCAAATTATCGTCATACGGAAGGCAAAAGTTAGCAGCAGGCAGTTTTAAGCCTACATACTATGCTTTCTTTGATGATGATATATTATATGATGGTTCTAGGGGAGGAATCTCTGAGGACAATAATAATATTGAACCAAGGATTCAAGAAAACTCTCCTTCTCTGAGATGTCAGACTAATTTTACCGATTTAGAGGAAAAGGTGAGAAAGCAAACGCATGACAAAATTGCTGATACCTATCATGAATCAAATGTTAATGATCGAAAAACCGATCCATCTGTTTTTCAAGACTATGATGGCTTGAGAAATGTATTGCCTTTGGGCAAGTCGCAATTAGGGAACCAATATACTGCCGCTTGGAGAGTAGAGTTCATGGAAGGCGATTTTAAGAATTCTAGATCTACAACATACGACTCAGCCTCAAGTTGCTCAGCGCCGTTTTCGTGTCAAAAGCCTATCATTAACATACCACAAGTGCAAGCAGACTTAGAAATTCAGCCTATTCTTGTAGAAAAAGACTTTAAAGGTATATCGGATCCACAGACAGATAGATTTATAACTGAAGATGATGATGGGTTTTTCATAAGATTGGTTGATGATTACATCTTATTAGACATAGTCGAGGCTAATGTCGATCTATATAATGATTCATTTTCTCTAGAAGTGTATGAGATAACTGAGGATGAAGACAAAAAAGAGATCTTAGTCCCCAAGATGTTTAAAAAGCAGATTCAATCAATCGTCAATGGGATATTACTGGATCAAGAAGAAATTGAAGAGCAGATATCAGAGGCTCCTATAGATGATAAGTTTATTGAATATTATTTCGACATTTCTGTCGACAATGGAATAGACAACAAAACCAAGAAAGATAAGATTTTCTATCGAGAAAAGCGTGGTAATATATTTGATAGTAACATTGACACTCAAGATTATCAACAAACTCCCGGAACAGAACTATATACTAGTGATAACGATGGAGAGGATTGTTAATGGCATCATGTACTTTAGACGATTTGGTACCAAGTTTTAGATGTAACCGCATTTTCTTGGAACCTACAACTGGAAACTATGAAGAATATCAAGTAAAGATTGATGCTTCCGTGTTCGATACAATAGAGGATGATGGAGGAATCGCCGATTACCTCTTGTCTGACACTTTCAAGAATAACATATTAATATTTACCACATTTTCGAGAGATAATAGGGTTAAAGATTTTGTAGCATTTCTAGATTCTTATTGGAACCCAGTGAATAAAACTGGTATAAGCCCTGCAAAGCAAAGCCTTATTTTTTATGCAGTTATGATACCGGCTAGCGCAGGGACTAATGACTCTGACTACATGTATGACGAAATCCTCAGAACTTATTCTGCCGTATTTGAGTCCACTAGTGTTGTCAGAAGCCTTTCTTTTTCTGAGGGCGTGAAAGAGCATATTGATAGACTTAAAGAAGGATTTGAAAATCAAGTTTTAGAAATCAAAGGATTTACGTTCAATGATTATAGCAATGATTTGATTCAAAGTTATGGACAAATTGTGCAAGATTCAAATGGCAATCGATTTTATGATCTTAAAATTCCGAGGGAAGAGTTATCTTTCACCAACAAGTCTGATGTAGGAACGTGCTATTCACATAGTATATGTGCGTTTGATGCGGCTTCACTGATAGATGGCGTTCAGATCCCAATTAATTCAAGCACCGTAGAATTTTTCTTTAAAAACATAGACGAGTGTCACATCTTGGATAATAGTAGGGCAGCATCCTCGTCCGTGCAAGATTTCAGAATATCAGAAAGAGTGCAAGAAATCATACGCCCAAATCGTGTAACAAGATACGATCAAATAATTGATGAGGTTTCTTTGGCATCTTCTGGTAAAGGAGTTCTGAACTCCGGAATAACATCGGACTTATATCCTTCTTATGTTTCAATTGTACCACAGATTCCTGAGGGTGATAATTCTCTATCATCTGACAAAATACGCACCCACAATAGGTTTTATTTAAACATAAAAGAATTATGTCGTAGAAACTCCAATGTTAGATTTATATATGACAATCTATCCAAGAATGGGATAGCAGGAATTCTTCATGATTTTGAATTGTTGAGTATCAATATACATAGGGTACGTAAGGACGCTTATGAGATTGTAGCGCTGCAGGGTAGAGATATATCAATTTCAAATACTAGAATTACAAATGATGTTACGTTGTATGAATTCTCAGATTTGGGGTTTACGAAACTAACTGACGGTGAGTATACCTATAGATTAAAGATAGATTTTTTAGATCCAATGTACACATTCGCAGAAAAGTTCCTAGAGCCGGTAAAAAATCTTTTAGCCAGATTCAATAGAGCAATCACGTACATACACAACAATCCTCAAAACTATAATGAACTTAGAGATGAGTTGAACGCTCAGGCTCAAGTAGACTTAAGGGCAATATTTCCACTGGATGAGACTTTGTTTCTGCAGAGTGTATCTTTGAACACTTTATTTATAGCGCTCACAGGACAATCATACTCTTCGATAAGAGGGTTTTCGAGTCAATCTGATGAGAATGATATACTTGACATGTCTTTTTTCGAAAGAAGAAAACTAGAAAACTCGAAAAGAGTGATTGAGGATCTTTTGTTTGCGTCTAGTAAATTCTTTGCCATGGCAGAGATTAATAATATCTCCACTAGTGCAACCAAGAATCAAAGTAAGGTACTATCCTACTCTAGAACTTGGGATGCCAATGTGTCTCCCAATGCGTTTTCGGAAGGCGTGATCGCCGTTATTGCGCAAAACGCAGTTGAATTATCAGAGTTAGATTACAAATTTAGGATGGATTTCGAAAAAACAAAACACGACATTACGTTCAATGTTGAATCAAAAAATTTAGGATTTGCGACTCCTTCATTATTGGCAGGCTTTAATCCGTTTTCTTCTGAGAACATAATAAGAAATTATCTGAATTTGTTCGCAAACGTGCTAGAGTCAGGTGATATGGTAGAAGATGAATTGGCTAGTGCTTTATTAGGAGAAAACTCTATAGGCTATGACGGCTCCGTGAATGAACTTAAGAATGGTTCTGGAATGTTTGAATCTTTTTTAACTACTTTGGGTGGGACGATAGAGAACGATACATTGGGAAGTATAGATACAGAGATATCATCACCTAGGAACTCAAGAAAATTATTCTCTGCTGGTATTGATAATGGAGAAAATATAGCAAACTCAATTAATTCGAATTATGGACAAATCGAAGTTATAACTGATGATGATCTGGAAGAGGTTGATGAGAAAAGAGATCAAATCAAGCAAAATATATTTCTAGAAAAAGTCAAAATCGAAGACGTAGTCATGAGAATGTTGGTTAATCGAGATGGATACAGTATACTAGATAGAAAATCTTTCAAACAGGGCGAAAAGAATAGTAAAAGTTTTGATTATAACTTCAATTATTCTAGCAATGTCACAGGAAAACCCCATCCCATAATACATTCAGTGTCAGAAAAGTACTTTAGACTGTCAGAAAACGGTGCAGGTACCGAGGTAGCAATGCCATTATCTAGGTTTGTCCTAGACAACACATTCATGGTTTTTTATCTTGCGTCTTTCGATGAAAATATGAATCCTGACTGGAGACAACTCACAGATATCGAAAATGCTAGAACTATTGCATCTAGAGAAGACAATCAGTCTGGCGGAGTACTGTGTAAATTTAAAAGATTTCAAGACTCCAAAATGCAAATAGGACAAGGTTCTACATCCGATAGGGAAATATTATCTAGATATTTCTATTTATACTTAGACTGAGAGCGAATTAAATGAAATATTATACATTACAACAAGACTTGATACAAGTCAATGGCACTTCATACGACTTGAACCATAGTTACATGGCTCCTTACGAAAGGAATGATCTCTATCTCAATTTGATAGACGAGCAAACTCCACAATCTCCAGACACCGCTTTGGACATAGGGATAGGGCAAAAACTATATGCAGACATTGATTATGAATATAATTATTTTGCTCCAGAGTACCAAAGACTTACAACAGAATTGCACAGACAAGATCAATTATTCCTATTGCCATCGTTGAACGCTTGGTTATTATTGGAAAATCGTATGATCAATGAAGACATAAGAAATTTTATGTTCACGACTTATAAGCGAAATGGGGAGATAGATAATCCGGATAGAACCCTTAGTAAGGACTTTTTTATGTTTAGGGGGCAGACACTGGGATATCTAGAATCAAACGACGCATTATCAGACGCTATCTTAGTCAGCAAAAAAGAACTTCCGGGATATAGCCGGACTGAGTTTATCGACAAGAGAGTGTCCAAGTTATATGCAGATGCAGAAAACAAAAGAGAGATGTTCCCCATTTTTTCTAAACTAAAGATAACAGGAGTCGAAAAGACAGAAATCTGCAATCTTTTGGAACAATATGAATTAGAAGTTGAATTTATAGATTTTTTAGTTTCAATGCGTGATAGCGCCAAGTATACTCAGCCAGTAGAATACACGTATGCGTTTGGAAGAGAAGAGGGTACAAAATCTTCACTCTTGCACGTATACGAATATGAAGGCTTCATTGATTATCTAGAGACGGTAACAGATAAAGTAATCAGTGTGCCTAGCGAAGAACAGACTACTTGTGAGTATTTCGAATCTTTTCTCAAAACACAAGTCTTTAAAACAAAAGCGCTAGAGATGATTGACAACTTGCCTGCTAGCAATGCTTATCCAGTGGCATTTCGATTAGAGAAATATGATTATGAAGGCAAGCCGTTCAGTTCACACTACTTTTTTAACTATACGGAACTAGAGACATTTATGTTTTTTGACACCCAAGTGGCATACAGAGAACAATATACTTATGATGTTCGAGTCATAAATATGATAAAAGTTCCAGCCATCAGTGCTGAAAATTTTAGTGGCGAAGCGATGTCTGTTGTGTTTGTAGAAGAGCCATATTACAGAGAAGATATATTTATTTTAGATTCACCACCCATATCACCGGATGTCGAATTAATAACATACAGGGGAATAGACAACAAGGTTTTGATTTTGTTTAACCAGATGATAGACAAAAGAGCAGAAGTCCCAGTCTATATTAACCCTTCTGATACAGAATATTTCAAAGAACAATACCTATCTCAGAAGATAGAAGAAGGCAAACCAATCATATTTGAATCAGATGATCCTGCAGACTTTGAATTCTTCAGGCTGAAAGAGAAGCCAGTTGAATACAAAGACTTCTCGAACGAAAATTATAAACTTATTCAGTCCAACGATGCGTACTCTTCTGCTTATGAGGATACTATCATGCCAAATCAAACATATTACTATATGTTCAGGACTCAGGACAAGAATGGCTTTGTTTCGAATCCTTCGCCAATTTATGAGTTTATATTAATAAAAGAAGGAGAGACATTATATCCTAAGATACGGATTGTATCTTTGGCAAAACCAGAGCCTCCAGCACAGAAAGAAAAAAGTTTTAAAAAATATATCAAGATAGGCTTATCGCCTAGACAGTACCTCCTGCCAAAATCAACATCATCGAATTTGCACAGTGTGGAAGGTAAGCACATAGATATTGGAGTGTCTGAAGATAACATTCTGGTATCCAACGGTTCAGCAGATGCGAAGTTTCGTAAGTTTAAATTTCGTATACGTAGTAAAAATACAGGGAAGTTGATAGATATTAATGTAACGTTCAAAAAGAATAAGGTAATAAAAGCATAAATGATAATGTTTTACTATTTATGATGAAATACTATTTACATATTAAGAGGAATAAAGTATGGGTTTTTTAGATAATTCTGGGGATATCATCCTAGACGCTGTTTTGACAGACACAGGTAGAAAAAGATTAGCAAGAGGTGATGGTAGTTTTAACGTCGCTAAGTTCGCTCTAGGAGACGATGAGATCAATTACGGACTTTATAATAAGAACCATGCAAGTGGATCTGCTTATTATGATTTAGAAATATTGCAAACTCCAGTCTTAGAGGCATTTACGAACAATACTTCAACAATGAAGAGCAAATTGATTACAATATCCAGATCTAATCTTCTTTATTTACCGGTTATTAAATTAAATGAAGATAAAGGAGTTACTGGGGGAAGCAGACATGCTACATATGGTATGCACTTGATTGCAGTGGACGATGATACGATAACATCTGTAGGCTCTAATACTACTGGTGTTGTGAATGGCTACTCTTTAGAGAGCAATACGACTAGCATCTTTTTCGATCAAGGACTTGACACTTCAGATTTAACATCAACTATCAAAATTGATCCGGACTTAAAAGAAACTCAATATATTATTCAGATGGATCACCGTTTGGGTTCCATTGGGGCTTCTGGTGAGTCTAGTGTTGCTTCGTTTTCATTTTTAGATGATGACAATATCGCAACCTACTACTTTACAATGGGATCTGGTGGAAACAACTCTGGATTCGTAACAGAAATTTCTGCCAACGACGTCGCAGGAGATTCTTCGGTAGCAGGTAGAAGAGGTACTAGACTATCTTTTGCAGTTAAAGCATCTGACAATCTTCAGAACAGTACTTTCCTATTTGATCAAATAGGGCTTTCTTCTAATATTACTATCGATGCTGTTAATTATCAAGCAATCGATACTATAATTAGAGTTATGGGTGCAACAACTGGCTATTCGGTTGAGTTGCCCGTCAGATACATCAAAAAAGTTTAATAAAGGAAAGGAATTAAATTATGGCTACAACTTATAAATCATTATCAACAAACGATATTGTCACTACAAAGACACTATTACACGAAGCAATTCCTATTACTGGAACAATCGTCAGTGGAACTTATGTTAGTGGTACTACAGAAAAGAACATTAAAAATTATACTCATGGCATGTTTCAGTCTGTATATGATTATCCTTACTTGAGTTCTTCTGCAAATCATATTTTCGATGTAGCAATGGGATTTCATGCTACTTCTTCATTGAGTGGTACTAGTGCTGGACACGTTCAGGTTTCTAAAAAAATCAACATGTACAACCAAATGGCACAAGTTCTTATGGGCTATGATGAAAATGGAAACATCAGGAGATTCGACGAAGACGGAGATCTCACTGGTGGAACCAAGATGAATGAAGTATTCTTCATAAACTTTGCGAGACTTCTTTCGAAAGACGAAGTTAAAAAAGGTTCATTTAATTTAGAACTAGGTACATCTGCTTCTTTTGATCAATCGAATGGAGTATCGGCAGAAAGGATTAAACTAGTAGACACCAATGCACAGAACGATTATCGTGTTAATTCTCCTGCTGGAGACTACGGAATTCTATATGCGGATTCTACAGTAGGAACAAACTTGACTACAGATGACGGCACTCAAAAGGCAGGACTCTTGTTCTATCAAGCCGGTATCGCAGTTATTACGGCATCTGTGTTCTTAGATGCAGCAGATGGCGGAATGCTGACTAACGCAGCAAGTTCTAGTGAAATGAACTCTGGCGCACAGACAGTTACGCAACTTTTTGTATCTGGAGCGATATCAGCATCATGCGATTCTCTTAGACAAAGAATGTATAATGTCGAATTCAATAACACAACAGAACTAAACTCGACTGTATATTTCTGTCGTGCTCACCATAATGAGTTTAACTATTCAACTAATCCAACTTACTTGAGTTCATCTAAACTAGTTGTCAAGAATAACGCTTCCGATACTCCTGTATCTTATATCTCAACAGTTGGGCTTTATTCAGCAGACAATGAATTACTAGCAGTAGCAAAATTATCTGAGGCTCTCAAGAAAGATCCGTCAAACGAATTGACATTACGAGTTAGATTGGATTACTAATGTCCGTAGAGGGCTTACGTTTCAAGAGGCTGGTTAAAGAACTATCGTTTCTTAAATCGGATCTAGAATACCACAGGGCAGAACACGTCTTAAGACGTGCTTTGTTCTATGAAGATCTAGAAAAGTTCATGGAAGATACAGAGTTTGTATTCTCAGAGAAAAAGACAGTGCAAAAGATGAAGGACGTCTATAAGCCGAAAGAGAAAAGTATGATAGTTAAAAAGGATACTGAACTGGCTAACCAAAACAAAGAGATGTACAGGAAAATAGCGAAGAAAACACACCCTGATATACATCATGATTTGGATAAAACCTCTATGTTCAAGAAAGCATCCAAAGCAATGCAAGAGGGTGACTGGTACACTCTATATGAGTTGTCTGAGACTTTAGGCATTGAGGTAGGAGAACATACTCCAATGCACTTAGAGTGGCTTAAAACGGAAATACAAAAGTCTAGAGCAGTAATAGAAGGCATAGTTATAACATACGAATGGATTTATTCTGAGCCTAACTCAAATAAACAATTAGTTCTAACTAATTACTGCAAGTTAACATGCAATAAAAAATGAATATTTATTGCGATTCAAACGTATAAGAATTATGAGTATATTTAAATTTGACGAAAAAGAAATATTTGTTAACAGTTTGAAACTGTATCCAAAGTATGAGTTTACTGCTTACTCTGGCACGTTATACATAAACAATCAAAAATCAGATTCTGGCTCTTTCAGTGCGCAGAGTTTAAACGTTCCATCGGGATATATCTCTTTATACGAGATTAACAATGATAAGTTGTCAGGTTCAAATAATTTTATATACCCTTTTATAACGAAAGATGGCTCATTGCAGTCGTTTGCAACTGTTAGTACAACTCAGTTTGCACAATCATTTGCATATGGGGATGTGATAACCGGCTCATACCCGATGTCATCATCACTGTATAGAAACTATTATTCACAATCATCAGATAGAATTCATCTAAACGCTCTTCAGAATACCCTGAACCATTATAGAAACATATCCAGTCATTATGAATTCAGTGGAGCATTGGGAGATAAAAGTACTCAAGAGGCAAATCTGATAAGCATACCTTCTATCTTCTATGGAAACAGGATCAAGAAAGGTACTATGGATCTTAAATTTTATATTACCGGTACTTTGGTTGGACAACTACAAGACATAAAGAAGAACGGAGAGTTAATTCAAGTTGCTCCCTCTGGATCAACAGGCTCAGGCTCATGTGCCGGAGTCGTACTTTATAACGAAGGATTTGTGGTGCTGACGGGATCATGGGCTCTAGACAGTACATTGAGGAACTACATTAACGACATATCTCTCAAAAAGGCTACTAAGTGGATTTATTGGGGTTCGGGAATTAGTGGATTTGACAATGATCCGATGACAGGCTCTCACAGCAGCATATCATTTCAAGGCGAAACAACAACGCCAACTATTTCTATGTACGCTCATGCGCCAAAGGGTGAACTAAATCATTCAAATAATCCCACATTCCTTCAGAATGATCAAAGCCTGTATCCGTCTGGAACAGTCCAATCTGGGACACTATATTTGGAGAATGACAGAGCATTGATCAAAAACACTGTATACAGTCCATACGATAACAATGAAGAGACTTTTGAGAAGCATACTTATATATCCAAAGTAGTGATTTATGATGAGTTTATGAACGTATTAGGCGTCGCCAAAGTAGCGAAGCCTGTGAAGAAAACAGAAGACAGAGAATTCAGTTTTAAATTAAAATTAGACATATAGGAGAAATATGACTTATATACTAGGGCTTGACATAAGCACCTCTGTCATAGGAATGGCAGTAATGGATTTGGATAAAAACCTTATCGAATACAAAAACCTTAAGTTATCTTCTAAGATGGAACTAGAATTTAGATGTTACAACTTTAAGAGAGAGATCTACGCACTCTTTGAGAAGTATGGTTTTGGTAGAATATACGTAGAGCAACCTGCAATGATGTTTGGAGGAGGTAGAACAACTGCTCAGACAATGTCAAAACTTCAGAGATTCAATGGAATGTGTTGTTTTGCCGTATACAACGAAACATTAATAATACCAGAATTAATCCACGCAAACACAGCAAGAAAAAAAATGAATATTTCGGTACCCCGAAACGTAAAGAAGAAGAAGACATATATTGTCGAACAAGTAAAAAGTAAATATCCTAGTTTCACTTACGAACTCACAAGACACGGAAATCCAAAACCGGGTACTGATGATATAGCAGATGCTATCGTAATTGCACATGCAGGAGTTTGCTTATACAAAGAGGGGTTAAATGTTAGCGGAGAAGATCAAACTAGTAAATGACGTTTTGGGTTATCCCAAAAGACAATCATCGGAACATCTATATACATGTCCATATTGCAACCATCACAAGAAAAAGTTTTCTTTAAACTTTGAAAGAAATGTATTCAAGTGTTGGGTTTGTGATGCGAAGGGAAGAAGCATAAGACGTGTTATTCGTCGCTTCGGTTCGTTCACACAATTAAAAGAATGGGATAAGTTATCTGGCGTCACAGATCATTCTAGGTTAGAATTTAATCTGTTCGCCGAAGAAGAAGCAGAACAAGAGCAGGTAATATCTCTTCCAGAAGAATTCAAGACTCTTACTGGCAAAACATCAGTAGTTGATAATATACCCTTATCTTATTTACATAATCGTGGATTAGAGTCTTGTGATCTACTAAGATACAAGATTGGGTATTGCAGTGAAGGAGAATTTGAAGGTAGAGTCATCATCCCTTCATTCAACGTTGATGGGTATGTAAACTATTTTATCGCTCGAACTTATGATGGGCATTGGATGCGCTATAAAAATCCCAATGCTTCTAGAGACATTATCTTTAATGAACTAATCATCGATTGGGATTCAGACGTTATTCTAGTCGAAGGAGTGTTTGATGCCATATGCGCAGGAAACGCAGTTGCGCTATTGGGTTCTACACTAAGAGAAGAATCAAAACTGTTTCAACACATAATCAGGAACGATTCAAGTGTTTTCGTGGCATTGGATCCCGATGCGGAAAAGAAGGCTATGAAGATTACTCATACTCTTTTGAAGTATGACATTGAGGTTTGGAAGATTGATATACCTGCCGGAGAAGATGTATCTTCTATTGGTAAGGAAGCGTTTGCAGAACTCAAAAATAATGCAGTTTTGATGAGAGACAACCAAGACTGTATTCTCAGGAGAAAACTTATGTCTCTATAACACAATGAACAATATTCTATACACAAAGGAGGGAACATGTTCAAAACAATACACATTAACAGGAGGGAAAAATGGAAACTTTTAAAACAATCATGATAGATCCGCCATGGAACGAGAGAGGAGGAGGCAAGATCAAAAGAGGTGCAGATAAGCACTATCCCTTGATGAAGACTCCAGATATCATAAGAACGATATTACAGTGCGAGTATTGGAATAGTTTAGAAGATGATGCTCACATGTATCTGTGGGTAACAAACAACTTTCTATCAGAAGGACTTACGGTGATGGAATCTTTAGGGTTTCGATATGTCACCAATATAGTGTGGGTGAAAGATAGAATTGGACTAGGGCAATACGCTAGAGGAAAGCATGAATTGTTATTGTTCGGTACTAGAGGTAAAACACATACTAGTGTCAAGAAAGATAACAACAAACTAGAATCAGTGATCAATGCAAAGAGACAGAGGCACTCACAAAAGCCGGAAGAATCTTTCACTTGGATTGAGTCTAGATCTTACGGCCCATACCTTGAACTATTCTCTAGGAAAGAAAGAGAAGGGTGGACAGTATGGGGAAATGAAATCACAAACCAACAGGAGAAAAAATGATTAAAATAGCACACATCGCAGACACTCATATTCGCAATCTTAAGTACCATTATGAATATAAGGTTATCTTTTCGCAAATTTATGAAACCTTACGAAATGAGAAGGTTGATTATATCGTACATTGTGGAGATATAGCACACACCAAAACACAGATCTCACCTGAGTTTGTGGAGATGGCTTCTGAGTTCTTTTATAACTTAGGAGAGATTGCTCCAACATATATTATCTTGGGGAATCACGATGGAAACCTTAAGAACAGTTCACGTCAAGATGCGATCACCCCAATCATCAATGCTTTGGATCACGATAACTTGCACCTATTGAAGAATTCAGGCGAAACAGACATTGGAGACGGCGTTGTACTAAATGTACTTTCGGTATTCGATGAGGATAATTGGACAGAACCAACAGATGACGACAAGATCAACATCGCTCTATACCATGGAGCAGTACAATATTCTAAAACAGATACAGGATTCTCTATGACTCATGGGGATCATGATATTTCCATCTTTGAAGATTTTGACTATGCAATGCTAGGCGATATCCACCAAAGACAATACTTGAATGATCGTAGAACTATATGGTATGCAGGCTCTACGGTTCAACAGAACTTTGGGGAGACAGACGACAAAGGTATTCTTATTTGGAACATAAAAAACAAAAAGAGTCATACAATTAAGCCAGTTACGTTTAATAACCCTCGTCCATTCTTATCATGGAATATCGAA
>Ga0208298_1000030_pt1 | contig 58614 bp, 65 predicted proteins | sample 14BtaG_FD_184088 | JGI IMG/M metagenome (GOLD analysis project Ga0208298, IMG submission 184088) | Marine viral communities from the Subarctic Pacific Ocean - 14B_ETSP_OMZ_AT15311_CsCl metaG (SPAdes) (version 2) | ecosystem: Environmental > Aquatic > Marine > Oceanic | place: Pacific Ocean... | reverse complement strand
CGCTGTTGCTATACATACTCGTACACGCTACGGTTTACAACGCTGTACCCTCACAAACGGACTCGACACCTTTAATCACGGCGTCAAACAAAAAGATCGATGCTGATAACCCAGGTAAACACCGGTGGCTGGCTGTATCACGGGATCTTGAAGCTTTTGGCTTTACTTTTGGCGCTGAGGTTTGTGTTGAGAATGCGGGTGAGATGAATGGAATCTGGACTGTAGAAGACCGAATGAATAAGAGATTTGTATTTGCTATAGACTTTCTTGTAGATAATGAAATAGTCTTAGGTAAATGGAGAAATGTTAAAATATCACTAAATAAAAATAGAAATGACTAAAAAACAAATTGAAGATTTATCTACTAAAATAGTAGAATTAATATTTGAAAAGCTAGAAGAAGACGCTAGAGTAATGCAAGGTGATCCCAGCGAATGGCTTGACATAATGGTAACTGATGAGCAACAGATTAAAGAGCTAGAGCTGTTAATAAAATATTATGAAGTTAATGAGGATTTTATTAAGGCGGCCTCGGCGTTCAAGCAACTTACGGATTTACGAAAGATCGCTAGAGATAATAACAACCCGTAACATAGATGTGTAAGCAATATGATTTAAAGCTAGTAGAATATATTTTTTGATAAAAAATAAAATTAAACTACAATAAAAATTTGTTTATACATATATAATTACGTGTTTTTACGACAAAGCTACGGCTTTTAACAAAATACATCGAAACTTTAACGTTTAACCGCATGAAAAAAGAAAATATAATAAATAAGAATATGCAATGGAGGCTATGCGATTGCACGCTGGACAAAGGATATTGCTTATGTAAAACTGAAACAGATGAAGAAAATAAAAAAGTGGTGGAGTAAAAAAAATCCCACTGAAAAAAATATAATAGCATGGCAATGGATCATGGTATTTACACTAACCGGGATGGTACTACTATCCATACTAATACAATAACATGAAAAAATACCAAATCAATAACTACCTGCGATACAAGAAAGATTTAGAACTCAGCATGCCTGAGGGATTATTTTGGGACGAGTATAGCAGAGACGAACTAATAATAAAGTTCATGCCACTTGTAGAGAATTTAGCACGTAAGTTTGCAACAAGCTATCAGGCAATTGGTGTATTAACAATTAACGATCTGATTCAAGCAGGTAATATGTCGCTTGTACTAGCTATTGATAAATTAGATTGGGAAAAATTAAACGAATCACCAGATATTGAACAGACATTAAAATCTTTTTTATCTAAACGTGTTAAAGGTGGTATTAGGCGCTATATAGATATCAATATGAGTGATATTAAAATACCAGACTGGAAGTTAAATGACATACGTACTAATCCTGATAAAAATGAACAGGATAAATTAATTAGCAAATCAAAACCTACATATTATAATGACTTTAAATTAAATAATGACGACGATGTAGATATTATTGAGATCATGGATAGATCCCAAAAATATAATTTGCATATTCTTAACAGTTACATTCTAGCTTGCATAGATAAATACCTAGAAGTAAAAGAGCAAGACGTATTAAAAATGACCTATGGATTCGATTGTCCCAAACATTCAGCGATTGAAATTGCAATGCATTTGGGGATCGAAGGAACGTACAAACAGAGACGTGTAAGAATTTCAGAAATAAAACGCAGAGCTTTGAATAAGTTAAAGGAGAGTGTAAAAATCTCCCAATTTACTGATTTACTTTAGCGTTTGGAACTGTAGCTTTTTGAAAAAGCATGTAATTATATATATATAATAATTTCGCAAATAAAAACCTTATATAAATGAAATCAAATTTAATAACTAAATTAGCAACAATTCAGGCAGAAATGAAAGCTAAGAAATCCAGGTACAATGGCTTTGGTAAATATTATTACCGAGCAGCAGAAGATATACTGGAAGCTGTAAAACCGTTTTGCGTTAAACATAATGTAACGGTAACTGTATCTGAAGAGATGGTTAGTATTGATCCTCCGGTCATGCAATCAACTGCAAAAATTATGGACGGAGAAGAGGAAGTCTCTATACAAGCTGTAGCGATCGTTGGTGTCGACCTATTAAGTAAAGGTATGAGTATGCCACAAAAATATGGAGCAGCCTCCAGTTATGCAAAGAAATACGCTTTAGGTAATTTATTCCTAATAGACGACACTGCAGATGCGGATGCCTCTAACGATCACTCTGGCAAAAAAGCAAAAGAACAAATAACAAGTAAGACCTCAGCTTTATACAAGAAGGCATTAAAATTTGTAGAAGCAGGAGGCGATGTAAGTGCAATAGCTGGTAAGTATGATATGACGGCTGCAATTAAGAAAGCCTTAGAAGCAGCAAAGCCAGTAAAAACTGAAACACTTTAATGACTAAAGCAGAACAAAAAAAAGTAGTTGAATTACTACGAAATGATGAAGAGTATTACGATGGAGTGGGAAGACAATATAGATCAAACAGTGACATATATAAGTTACTAAACGATCCTGAGCAATTTGGAAAACCGACCGGTACGAATATTAATTTTCTTATTGGTGGGTATCTCCACACAGCAATACTCGAACCTGAAAAGCTCAAAGATAATTATCCTTATGTAGACGCAACCACAAGAACAACAAAGATCTATAAGGATGCTCTTGCTAAATCAGGTAAAAAAATGTTATTACTTAAAAAAGAAGTTGACAAATGTGAAGAGATGATAACTAAAATCTTAAACAATGACGTTTGTACTTCGCTTTTAAAAGGTGACACAATTAATGAAGAGCCTGGTATCAAGGAAATAAATGGTACTTGGTGGAAAGGAAAAGCTGATTGTATTAATAAAGATCAAGGTTTACTTGTAGATATTAAAACAACTGGCGACATTAACAAATTCAAGAAGAGTGCAAACATATATAACTATGATTCACAAGCGTACATTTATAAAGAAATATTTGGTTACGATTTGGTTTTTCTAGTTATATGTAAGAAGACACATCAAATAGGCGTGTATGATTGCTCTGAAGAGTTTTACGAAAGGGGTAAGGCTAAGGTTGCGCAAGCAATGATAGCGTATGAAACCTTAATAGAAGATCCACTATTTGATTTAAAGGATTATGTGAAATCGGGCACATTATAACAAAAACGATATATTGAATATAATATTTATGAATCTAATTAAATTTTTTATGACAAACAAAAGAACCTGTAGTGTTACTGGAGTAACGACAAAAGCAAGTAACTTCTACACAAACCAGAACCACGTCAAAGCGGTCGACAACATTCGACGAACCACAGGCGCGACTAAAGGACAATTAAAAAGAATGTTTAACCAATTGCAAAATTATTAATTATGGCAAGTATTTTAAAAGCTAATCTAAATTTAGCGGCAATCCCTAAGGACAAGATCTATAAGGGTAAGAAAGGAAGTTATTTACCAATCACAATCACAATCAACGATGAGCTTGGTAATTATGGCGACAATGGGCCTATCATTGTAGAACAATCTAAGGAAGAACGAGAAGCAAAAGCTGACAAGACTTACTTAGGAAATGTAAAAGTTGTGTGGACCAACGGAACAAACGTTGCGACTGCACCACGAGAAGGCGGGTCAGCTGGGCCAGTGGCACCAGTAGCAGCACCTGCAGCAGCAGATGATGATTTACCTTTCTAGTGTCAGAGCAATGCGAAATGTGCGGCGAGGTCATGACTAAGTGTGACTTCGAATATTGCGACATCTGTCCAGAATGTCTGGAAGAAGGAAATTAATCTAATTAAATTTATCGGAGAGTATATAGAAATGTGTACTCTCCTTTTTTTAACTCAAATAATTAAATAATATATGATCACCGAAATAAACGGCTTTCAGATTGACATATACAATCAGCACAAGCTAGACGAGAAGAGTCAAGGTATATGCCCGCTGTGTTCTCATGATCGAAAACCTAAAAATCAAAAAGCAAAGTGCGCTTCTTATGACTGGGATAGAGGTATTGGCACATGCCATAATTGTAATACACCATTTCAGTTACATACATATAAAAGAAAAGGCAAAGCTGAAAAAGTATATGAGATGCCTAAGCCTTTTAAAGAAGATTCACAATACACAGTATCAGATGCTGTTGTTGAATGGTTTAAAGGTAGAGGAATATCAAAGTCTACGTTAGTAGACATGAAAGTTACAGAGGGTAAAGAATGGATGCCGCAAACACAGAAGGAAGAAAATGCTATACATTTCAATTACTTTATGGGTGGCAAGCTAACAAACGTCAAATATAGAGACGGGCGTAAAAACTTTAAGTTAGTTAAAGGAGCTGAGAAAGTATTTTATAATATTGATTCGATAGTTGGATATAGCTATTGTGTGATCGTTGAAGGTGAAATGGATGCTCTAGCCCTGCACGAAGCAGGTATAACTAATGTAATATCTGTGCCTAACGGCGCAACACTAGGTCAAAACAACCTAGACTATTTAGATAACTGTATTGATTACTTTGATGATAAAGATAAGATAATATTAGCAGTAGATACTGACGATGCTGGTTTGGCATTGCAAAATGAAATGATTAGACGTCTAGGATCTGAAGTTTGTTACATAACAACCTTTGACGATTGTAAAGATGCAAACGAATACTTAATAAAACATGGAAAAGAAGAATTATCAAAGCGTATTACAGGCGCAAAACCTGTACCAATGGAGAACGTTACAACGTTCCGGGATATTGAAGATGAAGTTACGGACTTTGTTCGCAATGGTTTCACACCAGGATATCAGATCGGCCTTGATAACTTTGATGACATATTTTCAACTTATACTGGTCAGTTCATTACTGTCACTGGTATACCTTCTTCCGGTAAATCTGATTTTGTCGATCAAATGGTTGTCGGCTATAACCAAAAGTATGGTTGGAAAACGGCTTATGCTTCGCCTGAAAATGTACCAACGTTTCTCCACGCACATAAATTAATGCGTAAGCACTGGCAGGGCATGCCAGCTAAAGAGGATATTGACACAGACAAATGGAATCATATTGCAGATCATTGCAATGACAATTACTTTCATATCGATATGGAGCGCTATTCACTTGAAGCTGTCTTGAAGAAAGGAGCCGAGCTGGTGAAAAGAAAAGGTATCAAATGCCTGGTTATTGATCCGTTTAACAAAGTAAGAGATATTAATGCTGAATCTGACGACGTTAATAGATATACTATGGATTACTTAACAAAGATTGAAGTCTTTGCTAAGAAGTACGATGTGTTAGTATTTGTTGTTGCTCACCCAACTAAGATGTATAAGAATCAAAAGACTGGTGATATAGAAGAACCTACTATGTATTCAATCAAAGGTGGTGGTGAGTGGTATGATGCAAGTTATCACGGTTTATTAGTTCACAGAAATTATGAAGCAAATACAGTTAAAGTTAAAGTACTTAAATGTAAGTTTCAAAACTTAGGAACCAACGGAGCTGAATGTCATTTTACTTGGGAAAGAAACAGCGGGTGTTATATTCCTCACACACCAGCTGAGGATCAGAATATGCCTTGGGAATAGATGCCTAGAAAAAAAGCGTCAATGATGGGTTATTATAACTCAGATGAATACGATGAAGCTGCACGCATGTGGTGTAATAAGAATGGTATAAGGATTTATCCTAAGCCTACTGTTAGAGGAACGCCTACAAAGTGGTGGCTAATAATCGAAATTAACAAGAACATAAACCAATCCCCAGAAGAATATCCTAGAAATAAAGTATGGCAAAAGATGTATGAATTTTATAACTATTATTTTAAAAAATATAACAAATGACAAAAAAAGAAATAGAATTTAGAGATCCAATAATTGAGAAGGTCGTTGATCAATTAGTTAGTAGATCAGATGTTGGCTTTAATAAGTATAAGGTCACGTTAGATGGCGATAATTCAAGTTTATTAACTTGGTTACAACATTTGCAAGAAGAGCTGTTAGACGCAGCTAATTACGTTGAGAAAATTAAATCAGTATTAAACAATGATTAATATACAAGATGAGTACAGAGGAATTGTTTCAGCTATACTACATGGAGGTAGAGCTAAAAAAGATCGTACAGGAACTGGAACTAGATCAGTCTTCGGAAGGATTATTGAACACGACATGTCTCTTGGATTCCCTATCCTTAATGCAAAGCGTATTAGTTTTAACGCAGCAAAAACCGAATTATTATGGATTCTTAACGGTAGGACAGACTTAAAGTATCTTGAAGACAATGGTGTTAAATACTGGAGACCAGACTATGAAAGATCTAGTCGTACAGATGAGACGTTAGGTCCTGTATATGGCAAGCAATGGCGTGACTTTGATGGAGTAGATCAGTTATATCAATTAGTACATGAATTAAACTATACTCCTTATTCGAGAAGATTAATGGTTAATGCATGGAATCCAGCTGATATACCTCAAATGGCTTTGCCCCCTTGTCATTACGGCTTTCAAGTATATGTTAATGATGGCAAACTAGATTTAATGTGGCAGCAACGATCTGCTGATGTGTTCTTAGGATTACCCTATGACATTGCAATGTATGGATTATTACTAGAGCTATTAGCTAAAGGAGCTGGATTCAAGCCAGGTAGATTAATAGGTAGCTTAGGAGATTGTCATTTATACAATAATCACATCGATCAGGCTAACGAGTTTGTATCAAGGTATCATAATCCGCAGTGTGCTGAATTAGAATTAGATTATGGACTGTTTAATGATACCCTTGGTATCTTACACATACCTGAATTAAATGAAATAAGATTAAATAACTATAACCCTTTGCCTAGTATAAAAGCGCCATTGAGCGTAGGCAAATAAACAACAACCCTATGAGTAAAACAAAACCAATGTATTACGTTTATCATGTACCCGGAGTCAAAGTGGGTATGACAAAAGATTTAGGAGACAGAGTCTTTGAACAACAAGGATATGATCCTCATGAAGTCGAGTTGCTATACGTATCTCGTGACATGGAATCCGCTTCTAAAAAAGAAATAGAATACCAAAAATTTTACGGTTACACTGTAGATAGGCAAAGCTATAAAGACTTAATGAAAAAACAAAAACCAAAACCTATGAGTGAATTTAAAATTAATGTTACCGATATGACTACAACGTTTCCTTGTTACACAAGAGAATTAGAGGCATATCTTATGAACAACAGAGGCAGGCATATTACTTTAAACAACGGAACAGTATTTGTTGTTTGCGACAATTTAATTAGCTGGTGTAAGAAAAACGCTAGGACATCGATGTACAATAATGACAGGTGTTATGTATATAATAAAGCATTAACTAAAGCAATGAAGTTTGACCCAATAAGAGATGCAATTGACATGGAAGTTGTATATGATCTTGTTAAGCCTAAAACTAACTGTGAGCAATGTATATTTCCTGCAATACGTGAATGGGCTAATGAGCGCGGTTTATATGAAGAGGGTGATATTAAGACACAATTTATAAAAATGCAAGAAGAAGCTGGCGAACTTGCAAGAGCAATCATTAAAGCAGATGAGCCTGAGATTGTCGATGCAATAGGTGATATTGTTATTGTACTAACAAACCTAGCTCATTTAGCAGGACACAATATAGAAGATTGTATTTCTACCGCTTACGATGTTATAAGCAAGCGTAAGGGCTCTATGATTAACGGATCATTTGTAAAAAATGAAACGCTTTAAACGTGGGGGTAAAAAGAAAGGTCCCGTTCGTGCTAAGAAAGCTAGTGCCGATGGGATCGATTTTCGATCAGGTCTTGAGAAACATACGTATCTAGCTCTTAAAGCAGCAGGATTATTTGATAAGTATGAAGAGGAAGTCTTTCAAACCTTAGAAGGTTTTCGTTTCCCTAACATATCATTTGAAAAACAATCAAACGGGAAGGGTGATATGAAAGATAGAGGACAGAAGAAAATACTAGGCATTAAATATACTCCTGACTTTACTGGTAAGGATTATATAATAGAATGCAAAGGAAGAGCTAACGAACAGTTTCCGCTTAGGTGGAAGTTGTTCAAACGCTGGTGTGTAAACAACGGCGAAACACGTACGTTATACAAACCTCAAAACCAAAAAGACGTAGCATTAATGATTAAACTTATATTAGATGGTAGGAAACAATAAACGATTAGCTCGTAAAGCTTACGCTGAAAGGCAGATAGCTAAGTGGGTTAAATGGTCCTGGAATAATCGGGGTAGGATATCATGGAAAGAACTAGTAAAAAAACAAAATGAATTTAAAATTAGAGTATTATAAATGAACAAATCAAACAGAATATTGAGTGACATAACGGTATTTATGAAATATGCTAAATATATACCAGAAACAAAGCGTAGAGAAACATGGGATCAGCTTGTGTTTAGAAATGAATCAATGCATATAAAAAAGTTTCCAAATTTAGAAAAAGAAATAAGATTAGCTTATGAAGATGTGTATAGCAAAAATATATTACCAAGTATGCGTAGTCTACAATTTGGTGGTAAACCTATCGAGATATCTCCTAATAGGGTATACAATTGCGCTTACTTACCAATAGAATCTGTAGCTGCATTTAGTGAAACGATGTTTTTACTATTAGGTGGAACGGGTGTAGGTTATTCAGTACAACAACATCACGTAGCTAAGTTACCATCTGTAACTGTGCCGTTTGAAAAACGTACAAGAAGATTCTTAGTTATGGATTCAATTGAGGGTTGGGCCGATGCGATAAAAATATTAATGAAGTCATATCTTGGTAACAAACGTAGTTCAAGAATTGAGTTTGATTATTCTGACATACGGCCTAAGGGAGCTAGATTAATAACATCGGGTGGTAAAGCACCTGGACCTCAGCCACTTAAAGAAGCTATAGTAAAGATAACAGGTATTATGGATTCTTTAAAAGACGGAGAGTATTTAAGTACAGTACAAGCTCATGATATTATATGTCATATTGCTGATTCAGTTTTAGCAGGAGGTATCAGAAGAGCAGCTTTAATAGCTTTATTCTCGTCAGACGATATTGCAATGATTGCATGTAAGTCTGGAGATTGGTGGGAACAAAACCCACAACGTGGTAGAGCTAACAATTCAGCTGTGCTGATGAGAGATAAGTTAACTAAAGGTTACTTTATGGATCTTTGGAAACGTATTGAGCTATCTGGTTCTGGTGAACCTGGATTTTACTTAAGCAATGATAAAGATTGGGGCACTAATCCGTGCTGTGAGATCGCGCTTAGACCGTATCAATTCTGTAACTTATGTGAAGTTAACGGATCAGACTTAGATACTCAAGAAGAATTTGAAAGACGTGTAACTAATGCAGCTCTTATAGGCACAATACAAGCATCATACACGAGCTTTCATTATCTTAGAGATATATGGAGAGAGACAACTGAAAAAGATGCTTTAATAGGCGTCTCAATCACAGGGATAGGATCTGGTAAAGTTTTGAAATTAGACATGGATAAAGCAGCGTTGCTTGTTAAAAAAGAAAACAAACGTGTTGCAAAATTAATTGGCATTAATTCATCAGCTAGATCAACAACGGTTAAACCAGCAGGGACTACATCATTGACGCTAGGAACGTCATCTGGTATTCACGCTTGGCATAATGATTATTATGTGAGAAGAATACGTGTAGGTAAGAACGAGTCAATGTATAAGTTCCTTGCTGCTAACCACCCTGAGTTAATTGAAGATGAATACTTCAGGCCTCACGATACAGCAGTGATATCAATACCTCAAAGAGCGCCCAAGGGGTCTATGCTCAGGACAGAGCATCCAATTGAATTACTTGAACGTGTAAAATTTGTATCTGAAATGTGGGTTAAGCCAGGTCATGGCAATGGCAAGAATACACACAATATATCGGCCACTGTATCTATTAAAGAAGATGAGTGGGATATTATTGGTGAGTGGATGTGGGAGAACAAACAATTTTATAACGGCCTATCTGTGTTACCTTACAACGGGGGTACTTATGTACAAGCACCCTTCGAGGATATTACAAAAGAGAAGTATTATGAATTAATGGAAGCCTTGCAGTTAGTTGACATTGCAAAGATTGAAGAAGACGATGATGAAACCGATTTGTCTGGAGAGCTTGCCTGTGCTGGAGGTGCGTGTGAGATTACTTAAAATAAAAAAAGCCGTTACTTAATTGTAGCGGCTTTTTTATTATAGAATTGTTCAGGTGTGGTGGCCCGCTTGTCTTAATTCTATTTTAATCATAATTTTTAAACATTAATAAATATAGAAATGAATTCCATTTTTTCATTAGCCATATAAGTGGCTTTTTAAATATTGATTTTTTCTTTAAATCTTTCATAGTCATTTTTTTTTGTTTTTCTTGTTTTTTATAACTCCGTGCCATTTGCTTAAGGTATAACCGATTGAAACGATTAACAGAGTTATTTTTAGTACGTTGTCAATTTGGGTCATTGACACAGCTAAAGCGCTAGCATTTAATAATCCCATTTTTAAATCGCTTAAGTTCATAGCTATTATTTATTTTTATGTAGTTATTATTTATTAAAAATTATTTTAAACTGTTTTCTCTTTGAGTCTTAATTGCTAATATTAATTTAATTCTTTTATCTTGATTATCTAAATTATCAATAGCATCTTGTCTGACTCCATACTCACGAAGTAATTCAATTTGACCATCTTTTTTAAGGTCTTTTATTTCTATATATTCCGGAGATTGCTTTTTAATAGGAATATCATAATACATATATTCCTTCTCAATGTCCAGTCCCAACTCGTTAGTAATATACTTGATAGCTCTACTTCTGTCATTTTGTGTCTTCAACATTTTTAAAGCGTCTTTTCTAATACCAAGCGATACCAACCAAGCTTTCTGTTCTTTGATAGTCAACATTTCAATAGCATCTAAATCTCTTTGGCCCTTAGGAGTATTCTCTTTATAAAAATCATCAATGATTTGTTGCCTGTCTCTTTTGTTTTGCTCCTTAGTTTGTAATTGATATTTAGGAGTACCCATGAACATAGCCACTCTTTGCCAGATTTCATTGTTGGTATCGAGTGCATCACTTACGTTTTCCATCTTAGCAATTAATCTGTCTACAGGTATATTAGTAGCAGTACCAATCATAGATATATAAGCCTTAGCATTGGGGTTACGCGGATCAAATGTACCAAACGTGTTTGCATACTCTCTACCTTTTTTAGTATGTTCAGCCATTATTAAACTCTTCCAGTTTCTACCTAGCCTATTTACTTTACTACCAAGCGTCGGGGATAAAGACATTATCTGAGATAGTATTGGGAAAAAGTCAGAACCTTGATAACCTTTAGTATATTGTTTATAAGCCTCTCTACCTGTGTTGTAAGTTACTACAGCTCCTTTACCAGGCAATCCTGATCCAGATAATATACCTTGCCAAACGCTAGTACTTAATTTATCTAATCTTTTTTCAAAGTCAGCATACTTTTCTACTTGTTCTTCATCAGATAATTCAGCATCGTCAGACATAAGACTTCCGTAAAAAGCTTGTTGTAAGCCGTAGAATAATGAAGATTGTACAAGGCCATAATATGCCATTCTAGATACATTAGTTTTCTTGTCTCCTCTATTGTTTTTCAAATCTAAAAATGCTTTCTTTTGTAATCTAGACATCTGAAATGGCGTATTGTTAAACGAGAACACTAATCTACCCATCAGACCCGTTTGTATATTACTCACACGATCCATTTGAGACGATTGTTGTCCTTCTTGTGTTTTATTCAGAAAATCTTCAAAAGCTCGATCAGCTGCTTCATTCTTACTCAGCCCTTCTTTTTCGTAGGTCTTCATTCTATTCATATAAAAAGGTGTTCCACCCATTACAATAGCAAAACTATCTGCCATTTGCGTAGGTTTGAATCCTATTTGGATCATTTGATCCCATATTTCCTGAGCGGCATTTCTGCCCCCTGACTTTATAGCCTTAGCCATTTCTGCTTCCTGAACATTAATTTTTAATCCAGTACGTCTATCGCGAAGTGCATCAGAGGACCATATCTTTTTAGCTGTTTCTATAAAAAGCTTAGGGTTTTCGGTTATAACTTTAGCTACTTCTATAGGATTGTTGTCTGTCCAATTTACATAGTTAGCCGCAGATATAGTTTGCAAAGCAGCTGATCTCATGTTCAAGAACATAATAGTTGCTACTGATCCATTAATATAGTTAAGTGTAGTGTTAAATGCTTCGTTCGTACTTTCAGGTCTTGATTTACCTATTTTAATACGAGTTAACATTTGTTCTAAGTTGTATCTATATTTACCACCAAATCTAGCTTCTAATTTATTTAGGTTTTCTTTAGTAAACATAGCGTCAACATTCTCTTGCCACTCATATAAGAAATCCGAACGTACACCGTCTGTTGCGTGTGTGAACAAATCATATTGTACATTACTTCTAAACCAGTTTTCTGTAGGCTCTGGGTATTTTTGTTTTGTCTTAGTTATATTCATTATACCCTCAGCGTAAGCTCTTAACTTCTTTGACATTGCTACTGCCCCTACAAGTTGTGATCTTTCTGATACAGATATACCTGGTATCTTCATACCTAGCGAAGACCATATATATACACGTACTGCCTGATCAATGTTATAACCCATTTCTCCCACACGTTTAACCGCTGCTTTTTCAGGTTTAGTTTCACCCATTGCAGTAATCTGTTTTTCAAGACCTGAATAATCCTCAGCTAACTTCATTCTATATACACTAAGCGCGTTCTCAGCTTTAGTAAGTGGCCTAAGTATATGCTCATTCATAAATTCCATATCAGCATCTCCTTGCTTCCCTTTACCGTATGGTTTGTATAACAAACCTTGTAAATCTTCTGAGCTAGATGGTAGGAATAAATCATCATATCTTTTCTTACCTTCCATGAATGCTTTAGAGTTAGATACTGTAGCTTCTGCAGGTGCACCACCTTTGCGCTCTATCATACCAGCAAGTTCTTTCTCAAGATTCTTACCTTTGTCAGCAGCTTCTCTTTTAGCTCTAATTTCCTCTATGCTAAGAGCTTCTACCAATTGCTTACCGTTCATATCTTCGCTAGCGCCCTCAATCTCTTTAGAGTATTTCTTATTACTTTCCGATGCGGTTGCAAGTTCTTTAACTGGCTCAGCTTCTGTTATAGTTGTATAGTCCTCAATTAATTTCTCTAAGTAGCTTTTGTTTGTAGCAAAGTTTCTAGCAAAGAATAATCTTCTGACGTCTGCCATCTCTGGACCTGATCCTCTAGGACCTAGCCTAGCCCATACCTTATTCATTTCTGCAGGAGTATTAGCTTTTGCAAGTGTTAGCATAAGTTTAGACTTTTCTGGTAAAGCTGCAGATTTTACTTGCACTCCTATATCAAACCCGCTGCGTTTAGGGAATGTGCTACCATCAACTAACTTTTGTTTAAATTCAGGACTTAGTAAACTCCAATATCCTTCTGCAATTCCTTTAACAACAAGAGGATTATCTAATCCTTCACCTGGCTTTCTATTGTTCAAGTTTTTAAATACCTCAGCAAAAAATGCAGTACGGGTTTTTACATGCTCATTGCCTATTGCTGTATCAAGAACTTCTTTCATAGTCTTGCCACTCTTAACCATTTTATTAATAAAAGAAGCGCTCAAGTCAAAGTACATGTACGGGGATAGTGATCTATAACCTGATTGACGATCACCATACATCATATTAGCTAATTGATGTACAGCTTCATGAGCTCTTGGATTGTCAACTGTATTCATTTTACCTAGTAAGGATAACATGAACGTATTGGTTTTTATTGCTAACTGATGTTCAGCCTCTAAAGCTTCAAACCCTTTGTCACCAATTTTCTCTCTCATTATTTGCTCTATTCTCTTAGCTCTATATTGCTCGCTATCTTTTCCTTTTTCTCCCATCACTTCAGTGACGGCATCTTCATATATTTTTCTAGCTATATCAGAATTAACTTGAAAAGTTACGTCATTGTTTTCAACACTTAACTTTCCTTTTTCTCCATTTTTACCTTTACCTCGCTTTGCAAAGTTCTCTGTATATAAATCTGTAGCTTTAAAAGCATCCATCTTAGTTCGAGCGTCAACAACTGCATCGCCTAATTCTTTTACGGTTGTTTTAAATGCTTCAGTGGAAAGTGATTCTTTAAGCTCTGCAAACGGTGTACCCTCAATTCCTTCTTCAGCTTTAGCAAAAAGATCTCTACCTTTTTTAGGTCCCATAGTAGGGTGTGTCTCCTTACTCTCGCCCATCTTAAATGGCTTAGCAGCTTCATTACCTGCGGCTGCTATTTGTTTTTTAGTAGCTTCAGGGAAATCACGTAAATATTCTTTTTCAGCTTTGCTTTTTATACCTTTTACTATTTTATTATAGTCAGTCTTGAACATACGTTCCCCTGTAAACCCGGCTGCTTTAACCAGGAAGAAATCAAAGAAGTTATCTTTCTTAGTTTTAGATACTCCTACATTCTCCATAAGATCATATATACCGTTATCTCTAAATATAGCCTTCGCTAATGAAAACATATCAGAAGTTCTTTGCTCTATTAACTTTATATTATCGGCGGAAGGCTTCATAGCCAAAGGATCATACTGAGTCTTATATGATTTAGCGTATGCTTTCTTGTATATATTAGCACTGTTAGAATCATTAGCGGACTCTATCCACATATCAGTATAACCTTTTTTAATTACATCTAAAGTGATTTGTGCTCCTAAGCTAGCGTTGTTAAACGCCTCAACGCCTTGATCTCTCAATGCTATACCCATTTGTTTAACTAATCTTATAGCTTCAGGTAATTTAATACCTCTTTCATTCGCTACTGATTCGATCTCTAATGAATACTTTTTAGTAAACCCATCAATGCCAAATCTTTGAATGTGCTTATAAACTATCTGTTGTCCTGCTCCTTCTAACTTAGCTAAGTCATCTTTTCCACCTTGCCTCATTACGATGTTCTTAGCCGCTCCCGAAGCAATCTTGTCAACTACTCTATCAAACGCAAACTCTCTGGCTAACGCTTTAGCTAAAGACGCTTGTTTAATAGCATCGTTCTTAAAGTACTCGAAGTAATCTGCAGGGGTTATCTCTGTTCTTTTGAACAGTTTCGCTCCAGCTGCAGTCTTCTCTCTAGCTTGCTTAAGTTTACCATCTTTGCCTTTAACCATTACTGGCTCATATAAACCTGGAAATCTTTTAGTTATCTGGCTAAGTCCTATGTAATTTTTCATAAGAGGTTGTGTTTTAGCCAACCAATATAGATTCTCTTTTGAACCTATCTCACCCATTTCAGCGCGTATATCTTCATACAATGCTTCTTCAACTGTTCGTTCTAAATTAACTTTAAACAGTCTTTTAGGCTCTTTAACAAAAACAAAGTCCTTCTTGTATTCTAACCTGTCTAATCTATCAGCTTCGGCTTTTGCTTCTGCTCTTTGTTCAGGTGTTTTACTTTGATCAATACTTTCTCTTGTAGCTTTAGCTTTCTCTCTCTTCTGTAATTTCAATGCAAGATCCTTAGGCTTTTGAAAAGACTTATGTTCTTCTCGCTCTCCTTTAGAATCAAACGTTAGTGCTCTGTTCTTTTCTGTAGGTATTTCAACTTCATATACTTTACCGTTACCTAAATCTATTGTTCCAATAGCCTGAGCTTCTAAACCTTCCATAGGCTTACCAAGTTCCTCATCTACTATCTTATCTATCTTCTCTCTAGTCTTCGGCGTTATAGAAAGAACGTCCATTGCAGATTCTGCATTTCTACGGTTTTCGCCAGCTCTATCTTTATATCCTTGATCTTTTTCTTGTACAGTATAAGCATCTACAATTGTTTCGCCTTGCATTTGCACTTCATCAGCAAAATCTACTTCACCTCTTGATGACATCTCATTAGATAAGAATTCCATAGTCTGATCTCCTTCAAGAAATACTTCCTTCTCACTACCTTTAATGTTAGCATCTACTGCTCTAGGTACTGTTAAAGCAATCACCTCATGTACATAAGTAGTTAATGAACCCATAGGCTTTTTACCTGTAGCCATATCGTGAAGATCTTTTACTCTGTCTTCTATTGTTTTAGCTCCAGTACCATATCCACCATCTTTAAATAGCTTTGTAGCTTCCTCTATTGAAAGCTCTTGATCTTTAATAACCTTTATAAAGTTTTGTCCCTCTGCATACGGCTTAATAGCTAAGTCACCTAAACTAACTGGATCACCACCAGATTCTTTTTGCTTCATAGTTCTAGCGTCCATAATGAAGTTGGTAGCTTCCATTGCTATTAAACCTCTTTGTGCTCTAGCTGCATCAGATCCGAACTCTGTATTACCTGAAAGGTTAAGATCTTTAACCTTAAGATATCTATTCATTAAACCTTCAACTCTACTTATAAAATCAAACTGCAATTCCTCACCTAACTCTCTAGGATTTCTAGATGATACTTTGCTTACGTACTTGGCGTTAATTTCTTTGTTAAGTTTACTGTTATCGTCGAACGCTTCGTTTTCAATTTCTTTTGAAAATTTCTTTGCGTTTTTCTTAATATTAGCAGGGTTAAGATCCTCTCCTAAAACATTTTGCTGTTCTTTAGCATTTACGAATAAGTTTGCCAAGGCGTTAAAACCTTTTTTGTTTCTTTTATATCCTTTGTTCTTAGAGTTAGCCATTTTATAAACCATATCAAGAACATTGTCTGCTCTGTGAGGAGAATTGGCTTCGCTCATATTAAATTTACCTTCAGCCCATGATCCACCATAGTTTCTCGCGAAGTTCTGGATGTCAGCTTGTATAGACTTTAAAATGCCTTTATTCATTAAGTTCGAAGCAAGAACCGGATTTAACACCACTTGCTCTACTAATCTCATAATGTATTCTTCTGAATATTCTGCTTTAGTTTTATCAGTTGCTCTATTCAAAAACTCCTCGTAAGTACCTTTTTTGCCAGATGCTTTCCAAGCCTGTTCTACTCTAGAACTGATTGATTCTACCATACTATCAATGGCGTTCCTACCTTCAGGAGTGTTAGCTAGTTCAACGATAGCATCGTGACCCATTTCATGTTGTATAACTCCTTCATTAAGAAAATCAGGATCATAAGTTATCTTTCTATTAATAGGATCAAAATCACCACCAGCTCTTTCACCTTCTATCTTTTCAACTACAACTGTCAATCCTTTGTTGTCCTTTGTAAGCTTTGCAGCTTTCTTTTCCGCTCTCTTAAGTAGTTTATCCGCTCTTTTCTGGTAATCAAGATATACTTTCTTATATTGTTTTATTTTACTATAGTTACCACCACCTGGCTCTTTTGTTAATCTATCTATTTCAGACTCTATAGCTTTATTTTGGCCTTTAAGCCACTTAATATTACGTAGGTTAGCATAGTTTTTAGCCATATCAATTATTTGATCGGTAGCTTCAACTTTTTGTTCTAGCTTTTCTATAGTGTACTTGCTATCTTTATTTTTTTTAGCGGTCTCTAATTGTAGTTTATACTTATTATTAAGTACTGATATCTCACTAAGACCTGCTCTGTTGTATGCTTCTTTAAAGTTATTGTAACCGCCAAGCATACCGAACTGTACGGCTGCCACTGACCAGCGCTGCCATATATCTACATCTTCCCCAAACATTTCTTCCATAGAACGTTGGAAAGTTTTATTCCCCATAGCTGCATCGTAAAATGCTTCTGTAACCAAAGCTACTTCACCTGCAGTTGCACCACCAACTCCGCCTAATATGATATTTTGAAACGCTTTGTTTATAGGGTTAGCGTATTCTTTAGTAGGGTTTATTCTTACATTACGAAATAAGTTTCTTGTTAATGCACCACCGGCGTAAAAACCAAATCCACTACCTGTCTTAGATTCTCCTTTCGTAACTATTTTAAATTTAATTTCTTCACCAAGACCTTTCAACATGTGCCCACCCATTCTAGGTAGAAAATATCTAGACTTTAGTAAACCATTAGTAACCGATGTAAGGCCTGTAGCGCTAGCTAAACCTCCTGTCATATAGTTGACAACGGCAAACTCCGCTAGAACAGGTACAAAAGCACCAGCTCCTTCAGCTAAATGCATTCCCCAATATCTATCAAAGTTCTTAGCCATCTCATCTGTTTCAGCTATTCCTATCTGTCCGTAAACATCCCGTACATTATCTTTTAAAACACGTCTGGTTGCTCCAATATCTTTATTGAATTGATTACCTAGGAAAGGGACATTGATCGCCGCATTCCTTCCAAATTCAACAAACATATCTTTAACTGAATCCTTTTCCATAGTGCTTAAATCAGCTCCTAATACAACCATGTCATCTAACACACTTTGCTTTATAGCTAGGTTTTTTCTTTCCTCGTGAAACACGGCAAAATCTGCTCGGCTGTCAAGCCCAGTGCCTTCTAATCCTTTAGCTTCAAAGTCCCCATAATCCCAGTCACCTAAAGCAATAGCTTCGGCAACCTCATCAACTGTAAAGTATAGGTACCCTTCTTCGTCTTTTTTTCTTCTGCCATTAAATGTTTTGTTAGAATCTGTGCTTTCTTCTAACACATTATAAAGAGCAGGGTTTTGATTCAACTGATGTAAAGCTACACCTCTGTTATACATACCTGGATTCCAAAGCATTGAAAACTTAGATCCTTTAGGCTTTAACCCGATAACTTTGGCACCAAGAGCGTTAGCTTCATTTAATTGAACACTGTTTGTAACAAACTGGTTCTTTACCTTATCCTGAGTGTTAAGTCCTTCTATTGACAATACGCCGCCGAAAGGATCTATAACGTCTCCGTCACCACCATATAATGTTTGGTTTTTAGTAATAGCCGCTGCAATTTGAGTGTCGTTTAATTTCTCTCCACGAGCGTTGTACATCGGAACATCTTTCTCGGTTTTAATACCAATTATTTCTCCGTCTTCGTTAAACTTAAGCAGACTTGTTCCCATAACCTCTTTAGCAAGACCTTGTTGTTCTGCCTTTACAGCTGCTAACTCTTTGTTGGCGATAAATATTTCTTTTGCAGAAAGATTACCGCTTTTAATTCTTTCGTCTAGATCATTTTTCCTATTGTTTAGTTCGCCGATTTTTTGCTTTTCAGGGGGAAACTGACTTATAGCTTTGGCTACCTGTATTTTAGTGGCATATTCTTTTTGGCCGTTTGCATTCAAAACATCATAAACCTCGGATGTTCTTACAGTGTCTAGTAATCTTGCTTTAGCTTCTTTAGTCTCAAAATAGTCTTCAACTAACTCTTCGGCTTCGTACGGCTCTATTGGTTGACCTCCGTTTTCGAAAGCAGCCATTACCATACCTGTGTATCTTTTTAGCCAACCGTCTCTACCAACAGGATCACCAAACTCTTCGTCACCCATTTTAGGTGGACCTTGATTAAGTAAGTCTCGATACTCTGCCGATGTGTATTCTTCGGTAAAACCTAAGCCTGATTCATCTAATATTTGATTAACACCTAATGATCTTACTTCTCGTACTTTCTGATTTAACGCTCTTTGTTCAGGCGTTGCCATATCTTTTTCAGGTTTTTTACCTTTAAAAGAATTGTTTTTATTTTGGTTTTGCCTGTAATCTATAGGTTTTCTATCTTCTACAACCTCTTCTATAACTTCTTCTACTTCCGGCTCTAGCTTAATCCCAGCTTCCGCTGCTATCTGATCATAATTAATATTTATAGAAGGCCCTTGTACAAACTCACCGGGTTTTGCATAACTACCCTTTATCTCTAGAAGGTCTTCTGGTAACGTAATGTTTTCTAAATCCGAAAAAATATCTTCCGATTGTGATTCCGTATTCTTTTTCTCTGGTGCAGGAAATGGTCCCGATCCTACATTTGCACTGATTGCAGAATCTATCGTAAAATCTAAAACAGGGCCTGATTGAGGCTCAGGTTTATCAGATATACTTTTTACTGACAATCCTTTTTTTCTAGCCGCATCTATAGCTTTAACAGCTTCGTCCCAGGTCTGAAAAATTACTTCTTGATCTCCTATTAAATATTTAAACATATAATTTTATTTTGTAACTATTCACTTTTATTTTGCTTTGAAACATTACGATAAAATGTTCCGATGTTCTCAGCAGAAGTTTTAATCCCATTTAAACTGTGATTTCCCCCTTTTGCTACAGTTGCTTCCATGTATTTTCTCATGTGAGTACTGTTTGTATATCTAAACAATGGAGATTCTACCTCCTCGAATTCATCGCTACCATTTGACATAAATGCCGCCATCTGATTAGCTTCCTCAGCGGCTGTTCTAACTTTTCCCAACTCTTCTTGATTCAGTTCTGAGAAGGTTTTATCAGGATACAGCTTCGTAGTTTGTTTATCAAGATCAGTACGATCTACCTGCTTCACTGTAGCCTTATCTTTAAGCTGCTTGGTTTTAATTACAAAACCTCCCGGTTTAGATACTAAATCTATTACCTCATTTCCATTGTAAACTTGAGGTACAGGGTATTTAGAAGCAAATGCTGCATAGAACGTTTCTTCATTTTCTATTGGGTATTTTTCAGGATTTAACGATAAAGAATTTGCTATTAAAGTATTATCATCTTGAGCATACTTAGCTGTTGATCCACCACTTGATTTAGTATTCACAGGCTCTTCTGGTTTCATAACTTCAAATTCATCCTTGTCATTACGGAATACTCCTGTATTCATACCCCATTTGTATTCAATGTCTTTTTTTAATTCTTCCGCTACAACTCCAAAAGCTTTTACCCCATCCTCTCCGCCGGCTGTCAGTCCATTAAAAATTTCTTCAATCTTATCTGGTTTTAAATTGGGATATATAGTATTAGCCAGTATAGCTTTAGCCTTTATAGGATCCGCTTCTAAGTACGAGCTAAAATTAGCTGTGGCTTTTTGAATGTTAACATTAACCGCTTCTTTTATGCCTGATAAATCATTAGGCGTAAATTCTTGCATTCCCTTTTCTCTTTTATTCCTAGCCGCATTAATTTCTTTGGCTTGAGCATCTATGCCCTCATATAAATCAGGTGTTAAAGCAAAAGCTTTGAAGCTACCGTCTTTTATTTTGTCTGTAGGTAATTCGTAAGTCACACCGTTCTCGGTTAAAGTATTAACCCAATCATTACCAACTCTTTTGCCTGATAACTTAACGTTAGGATTACCGTCTAAAAATCTTACGTAAGCACCTTGTAAACTTTTATCGTCGAAATAAACATTTCCTTTTTCTCTAAGTGTTGCTAATTCAGTTTTATCTTCACTGAAATAAGCTAAAGCGCCTATTTGGTTTTGCTGAAATGTATTTTCCGCGTTTATTTTTTCCTGAGCTGCTAAGCGCTCCTCTCTTGTAGCATTAACATTAGCTACTATTTGGTTATATTTAAATTTTTCACCTGAGGATAGATTAAAAGCGTCCATACCCCCCACAGAATATTCGTTCGCAGCAAGAGCTTTTCTAGCATCAGCTTCTTCTGTGCTACTTTCTTTAGCAGCAGCAATAGCGTTGGCATCATCGATAGCTTGTTTTCTAGCAATTTCCTCCTGCTTTTTTTCCTGCTTTGCCATATTAAACAAGATAGCATCTTGTATAGATGTAGCAGCTTTATTAGCTGCCTCTCCTATGTTTCCACCGGGGTTGTTCTGTATTATTAATGGATTTTGATAACTCATATTATTATTAGTATAAACCGTTTTCTATATCTTGTAGGTCTTGTTGACTGTATTCAGGAAGAGTAGCTGAAGAATTTAGTGTTGTTGTATTGGTATTCCATGCCGATGTTTCACCCGCTCCCGCTATTTCAGTGTCTATAGTTGCTAGCTGGCCCCCTGAAGAGGCGTTAGCCCCCTTTGAGAAGGCTCCTCCCTTTATTCCTGCTCCAATAGCAGATCCTACACCACTGATCATTCCACTTAATGCATCGTTCTGGGCATTAGTAGCATTAGCCGAATCCATTCGAGCTTGATCTAAACCGCCAGACATTCTATTCAATGTGGCATTGTCTCTAGCTTCTTGCGTCTGGAATTGGAATTGTTTACCAGTAGCCTGTTGTTGATTATATGTATTAGTCGCAGAAATTTTACCTGCTTGAACTCTAGCTTGTTCATTCATGGTTAATTGCTGTAACTTAGCTTCACCTTGCGCTTGTAACTGTGAATTTTTAGCTTCCTGTGCCTCTAATGTAGCCGATACTTGCTTCTTAGACTTAAGAGCAGCATTAGCTAAAGCGGTTGCTCCACCGGCGCTTGCTCCTGTAGCTTGTAATGTATCTAGTGTAGCAGCCAAAGCCATGTCAGATTGTTCAGCTTGAAATTCTGCAGCTTGCGTAGCAACGCCTATATTAGCGAATGGGTTGCTTAAATTACCACTCAAATCCTTAACTTGATCAGCCATGTTTTTAACACCAGAATAAGGGTTAATAGGTGATTGTCTGCTAGCCTCAAATTTTTTGATAGCTGCAGCTTGCCGCCTTTTCTCCGCCTCAGCTGCTCTTTTTGCTTTCTTAGCCTTACCGCCTTTTATCAATCCCCCTCCGATTGATATCACAGCCCCGGCTGCCATTGCCCATGCCATATATTATTGTATTTTAAGTTGTTCTTTATATTCTAAATATTGCTGAGGAGTATCAACAACGTTAATCTCCTCTAACAATTCTAAGTCTTCTATATTATCTTCATTCTTGTGTATACACGTCCATACAGTCTCTGTTAACGCATAACCTACTCTTTGTGTTCCTGGTTCAGAAACAATCATCATAGGTGCCTTTAAATGCTGTACACCATGTTCTGCTGTAGCAACTAGTATCTCGCCTTTAAGCAAGAAGTTATGATGCCGATGTTTATGTATTTTACCAACCACCATAGTGTTCTTCGGTATTGTCATCTCTCTTGCGTATACCCCGTCTGTAAAGGAATGATTCATTCCTAACATGTCTAAGCTCTCAGGTAAATTTCCTCCTTGTTCAACTAGTAGATCTGTTATCTGCTGTATTCCTTCCGCGGTAGAACCTGTGTATTTGTCTAAGCTATTATTATTCATAATAATATAATTACATGGTTTACTAAAAAGCTACGCTATGAAGAGCGAACAAAGGTAGTAGATACTGCAAAAATTTCTTTACTTCCTTTCCCTGCGTTATCTAATTTCATAGTTATTTCCCCGTAAAATCCTTTAACACCAGATGATGACGATCCAAAAACAACCTCTCCGCTTAATATTGGACTAGCGTTAATTAATGTACCATAGTATTTGTCTTCTTTAGCCTTAAAAGAACTTGTAAACATTTGATTTTCCATTTGTTGTAACGTCGATGCTGTAACCGCCGGCGAAATAGATAAAGCAGTATCTGTGTTTGTTGCAAAACTAAACATACTCCACCCACTGTCCCCTTCATAATTAATAGCTTGCATATTTTTAATAGTCGAAGGTGCTCCGTTGAATACTACTGATATAGTAGAAGGATATTGTGTTCCGTAAAATACTGCCCTACTATTACTTCCTGAGTTCAGCGTATAATGTTTCCATAATTTACCGTTATAAGCGGTGTAATAGTTATTATTAATACTAAATATCCAATTAGGACTGTAGCTATATCTACTAACCCATCCTTTAGAGGCTTCATCATAAGCTAAAGTGTTAAAAGTAGAAGCTTTTTGCCCACTATCACCAATAGAAACTACGTATTGTTTATTGTGAGCATCCCAGCCTCCTCTTATATAGGATGCAGAAGGCAAATTATCTCTAAAAAAATCAGTCATACCTGCGCTTGAAATAGGTGTTATTCCATCTCTTGATAATCTACATACAATGTTTTGATCTCTATCTGTAAAGTATTTTCTATACCCATTTACAGCAAAAGACTCCGGATCTTTACTTATACCAAACTCTCCTCCAAATGACACATTCTGCCCAATAACTCTATTAGTAGCGGTTACCTGTGGATTACCCTCAGCCGTATATATTGCATCTTTATCAATAAGCGATTTACTAACTTTGTTTTCTTGAAATATAATAAGATTAGTATCTTCCGCATATAACTTTTGTATTGAGCCATTAGATGGATCTATAGTTCTTGTTATATCTTCCGCTACACTAAATTGATTAGTAGCATTAAATCCTGTTCTTGAATTAAAAGGGCCTGAATGTATTAGTCCACTAAATTTATGGGATTGTTTAGGCTCGTCCTCTACTAAGTAAGCTCTTACCCCAAAATCAACTGTTGAGTTATTATAGCCTCCTCTTATTCTTGATTCTTCGAGCAACCAGCTTTCTTCCCTGTCTTCTTCTCCATCTTCTCTATAAGCTCCAGGTATAAATTGAAAATCAGTTATTTTTCCAAATGTGGCTTTAACCTCTGATTCCCCGGGAATTGGATTTAAGCTAAAATTGAGTGGAACCGGAAATATTCTTATTTGTTGATCATTTAATCTTTCAGTTATATTACCTTTATAAAATCTTAAAATTGTTGGATCTAAAAGATCTCGATACGAAAATGTAACCTCTTGGCCTACGTTCATTTCTGTCTCGTCAAAAGTAAGAGGTGGTGTAGACGTTAAAATCATTTCTTGAAGATTCGGTATAGACGAAGAAAACGTTATGGTTGATCCACTAACTACCCACCCAAAAGTAGGGTCATCAGAGGGTATGTTTGCGCCTGCTATTGTCACAGTCAAAACATAAGGGAATATTAGCTCTGATAAAACAATAGTATTTATAGTAAACTCGTAAGTAGTGTTATCTCCTGTCGCTCTAAAAGTAGCGGGGGTTTTTATTGCATCGAGAGTTAATGTTGCTCCGCCGCCTGAGGTTATTAGCCCAGTGGTTCCGGGTGTTACATCGACTATTTTTTTAATTTTTTTTAAAGCAAAAGCATTAAAATATTTTAATTCTATTATTGCTGCCATTTATTTTATATATAATTATTAAAAATTAATTTTAAGGTGTTGGCCAATCTCTATTAAATTGTAGTCTAGTTGTACCCCAAATATCTAGTGGAGAAGACGGAACAGTGTTATCCCATTTAGTTGATTGTTTAGCACTTAAACGCCCATCGGTTGTAGGTTTAAATTTAATCCCAGTGTTCGTATCATACTCAGCTACTCCCCTTGGTATAACCGTATCAAGTGAACTTCCCCCGCCTTCATACGCTGGAAAATCAAACCATTCATACGCATTAGTGGCGTCATCACCACCTAAATCTCCTGTCCACTCAAAATTAATAATTTGTTCGAGCTCAGCCGGAGCCCATATTGTTGTTAATTCAGGATCTTCATAAAAAGCGTTAACATATTCTACATAAGGAGTCTCTGCATAAACGGGATATTCAGGCTCTTGGCTAGTTGCGGTGTTTAAATCATTAGACCCTATACTTCGATTAAATGTATATGATCCTTCTGGGTTTCTACCTGGAAAAAGCAGGCCTCCAGAAGTAGCTTCCTCGTTCGCGGCGTTTAGCCCCATTCTTGGAATGCATTTATGATAGTGTAAATCATCTGTTTGAATCCAGAATAATCCCTCAGAAGCATATTGTCCTTGATTTACAGGATTACCTCCGTTATCAAATTTTTTAACTAATATTGCATACTCAATATGATTTTCTATTCCCTCAAAATCTAGTTTGTCAAAAGCTCTAAGCGCAGACCAATAAAAGGTCCATGGTTCCGACGGAGGAATTTCAAAAGGAGAAAGAGTTAGATTAAGATTAAGCAAAGTTGCACTATCCATTTTTGTATTGTTATATTCAAATTTTGAATCATTAACACTACCAAATGCATTCCAATCCTCACTACCTTCTGCTCTCCAAAACATGTAAATAGCCGGAACCGTAATGTCGGCAATTGAAAGCTGTGGATTTATACGATTCCAAGACATATTCATTGAAAATGCTAAAGTTCCTCTTGAGTGCGCACTTGCATCCGAGGTAGATGGATTATTAGGTCCTAATCTGTGAATTGTTGTATTACCCCCGAAAATTTTATTAGAAAACAGGTTATTAGGTAATTCCGTTAGAGGATTAGAAGCAATAACCCCTGGCAGTAGAAAATCACCTTGAGGGTCTTTGCTTATATACCATATACCGTCATTACCATTACTTACATTACCATTACCTTGATTATTAACTGGAATAGTGCTTAATGCTCTATTATAAGCAATTAGCGTAGGTGCAGGCTGTGGACTTCCACCATTAAAAGCATTTAATAAACACCATTCTCCCTGAGTTGTTAATACTCCAGGGTTAACTGTAGGATAACCCACTATAACATCCATATCTTGTGTATGTGTTAAAGCAGTAAAATTTCCATTACCTTGAGTATCTCCGCTCGCATCTGTTAATATTAAAGTTATTTGATATACCCCATTTGCGGTTTCTCCCGCCTCGCATTTTAGCTCACCGTTTGAGGGATTCATTTCCCAATTACCATTATCCTCTCCAGGTATGCTTTCATTAGGGTTTCTCATAACGAAGCTATATACTAGACCATTTTCGTAAGGTGCGCCGCCATTTACATTAGGATGTGCACCATTGGTAACGCCTGTCCATTCGTTAGATTCTATTATAATAGATTCGCTGGAAGATAATTCCCACTGAGCAACTCCGTTGTTCGCAGGAGTAAAATTGTCAAAAAACGGTTTTATATTTGCCAATGCACCATCTCCTCCAGGTTCACCCTGTATAGTTATTTCAGAAAGAAATCCCTCGTCTGTTTCAACACTTAAGTTAAACGTATACACATCATTGTTGTAACTGTTTTCAACAAACTGAATATTGTTTTGATCAAAAAGTATTTCGAAAAAACCAGATTGTGCAGACGGTTGTATTTTAAACATTGTAGTAGCATCAACTGTCACTCCGTTTACGTTTTTAGTAACTGAGGTAATTTGAACATCAGGAGTAACAACATAAGGATTGCCTTCGCTGTCAATTGGCCTAAAAGGTGTGGTAACAGCATCACCTTTTGTCATTCCCTCGTCAAAATCCCAAGAGTAACCATCTAAAGCTAAAGCTGCTCCTGCAAAACCATTAATGTCTGCATTGAGATCAACTATTAAGCCGGTAGACGATGTTTCCCAATATATATCTAAATTAGATTCAACTGGCTCAGTTTCGTAAACAGCCAATCCAGGTAGCATATTTTGAGGAAATAAAAACTCCGGAGGCTCCGGAAGGTCTTCATCATCGGGATTCCAGTTCTGGAAATCATAAGGGGGCCTAGTATTTGGCCAGCCAATTGATTTATCTTCTGTCGAAATTTTTGCTATTAGAGGATTAGAGTCTAAACTATAAAATACGTCCTGACCTCCTTCGCCTCCTGAATCTTCTCCATATAAACCTACTATAGGTAATTTCAAAGCACTAGGAGATAAATCGTCTAGACCCATTTGCATATCTCTAGCGTTACCAACTTGTGTTGCAACATGCTTAACAGCATTAACCCCAGAAGCAATTGTTCTTGGATAATATTGTGTATTTTGAGGCTTAGATAAATGTTCTCTTCCTAAATCGTAAGAGGTTCCTGGCTCTCCCCAAGTAGGGCCATAAGCTGGTGTCATTATGTTTGTAACTCTACCATACAAAACTACCGAAGACCTGTATTGTTTTTGATCAGGACCTACTTCCGCTAAATCCCTAGGTATTTTGTTAATATTGTCATTAAAAAGCACGGTATGAGCAGTTACATCTAATTCGTTAGGAAATTTATATCCGCTTAAAGTAAGTTTAAAATCTCCTACTACTATAGGATTGTCATCAGCATCGACTTCATCTTTAGACAACTCAGTCCATTTGTAAGATTGCCCCGGGTATCCGTTAAGTATTCCAGGTAAGTATACATTGTAATATTCTTGTTGTGTTTGTTTTACAACTATTTTATAGCTGTACCAGCCTAAGTCATTCAACCTATACGAAAATTTTAAATCAGGACTATTACTTGGTAAATTTTCTTCTCTTAAATAACTTTCGTTTACCTGGCCATCAGTTATAACTTGATAAAGGTTTAAAGTAGGATCAATCTCTTCAATAGATTTTACTTCTACAAAATCTTCAAATTGTCCTCTTAAATAATCGTTTTCAGCTGGTAAATTTTTATTATTAAGATAATTAGAATCCCATCTAAACTGATATACATTGCCGTTTATAAGTATGCCATCCGGTAATACCGCATAGCCCTCACCTGAAGTATCTCTTTTATTCTCTATTGCATAAAGTCCGGGTGTGCCTGCACTTAAGTTTTTAGTAGATGAAATTGCTTCGTTAACTAAAACTTGAATAGTATCTCCAAACCATTCTAAAATGTTGGGAGTATCATCAGGCCCGGAATCGTAAGGGCTATATATAGTTGATCCTGAAAAAAACTTATCGCCTTTAGTGGTTCCTAAATCAACATTAGATAATATAACAGGTGATGTTCTACCGAATTTATCTGATAACACAAACCCAATTTGGTAATTTCTGTTTCTTTTTACTGTATGAGTAGGATATTCTACAAAGTTATTGTACTTACCTGTTTCTAGCTTACGGTTTATTCTACAATTATAATTTAATGCCGTAGGAGGAGTATGCTGATCTCTATAGTTCCCATAAATAACTCTATTACCTGAAACCTCTTGAGATTGTGCACGCACAGGCACTTTGTCGTATACTCTAACAGTCTGGGCTTCCGCTAATGTTCTATATGGTTTACGGGATTGATAATCGTATGTATATATGTTATTATTTCCAGAAAATGAGTTTATTTCACTGGCAGAAACAGACTCAAGAACTTTCACAGCGACGGAATCAGATTCCCTAAAAAGAATTTCCATTTCAGAAACCTTGTAATGTGAGTTTAATCTATCCCCGGGGCACGGTAAAGGAATGTTTAGTTCAATATTTTGGACGTCGTTTTCAAACCAGTCAAGGACTGTCGACCTATAAGCCGCATCTTCTTGCCCATGCACAAAATAACCTTTCTGTTTAGGTATATAAGCCACTTGAGTAAAGGGAGCCATAAGGGAGTACTCGTTATCATCGTACTTAAACCTATAGCTGAACCTTACAAATTTATCTTCTAGGTAATCAGGATCTCCTGGCCAACTAGAGTCATCTTTTTTATTGGTCATTGTAGAAGCGAACAAAGTATAATAAGAGCCTGGGGTTGGCGAGTTACCTCCTGGTATGTCAGGTTCAAAACTTATTCTTGTTTTACCAGCTACAAAAGCTACGCTTACTATTACTAAATAATCTTCACCACTTAAATTATCTTCGGGAGATACCAAGATACCTCCTATAAAAGGCTCTAGTTCTTCAACCCTATTTCCTTCCACGGTAATATAGCTTGCAGCACCACCTGAAGCTACTACTCTTAATTTATTTACTAAATTTATGGGTTGATATGGAGAATATTTAGCTACAGATATTTGATGTTCTTCGGTATAATAGTCCGTGTCCTCATCAGTAGAAGATGATCTACCTGATTGAACTATAGTAGAGGCTAAATTAATATTTATTTTTCTAGGTTGGTTTCTATCATCTGTCCAAAACAATAAACTTTCTATAAGGTTTATTCCTGTAATTCTGTTAGTTGTAGAGAAATTTAAAAACTCTCCTTTTACCAATCTAGTGTAATTTCCAGAGCTTGTATTAAAAACATATATATAGTGCTGGGTTCCGAACGGAGCATCAGTAGGATTTTCAGGGTTAGGGTCTGAATAATCTGTAAGAAAAACAAAAACTCTGTCGTTAGATGAATCTACTAGCTGGCCTATTATTTCAATCGGCCCTAAATCTGTTTGAGTTATTAAAGAATTACCTATAATATTTTCTACAGCCCCTACATTATCAGCTTCAGAACGACCAACGCTTACATTTAGCGCGTCTCGGTATTCGCCATTAGGTATAATCCTGTCATCTAAGTCTTTATTCATCTTAGCTTTAAGGAAAGTATTTTTTATTTCTTGTGCCATTTAATTCTTATTTAATCCATTTAGACTTGCCTCTCATCACTTGTACTATCTCCGATAGCTTAATGTTTGATAATCTTATTTTTGCATTCCTTAATTTAGCATATCTTTCTCGCTTAAGCCTCTGTACGATGTATTCAGGCTGCCCCATTCGCGTCGAAATGATTGCATGAGATATATGAGCATATAATGCTTCTTCAGCCATCTTAGGCACCTTAAAATCCAAACCTTCATAAGCTAAGCCGTCAGATACATATTCTAATACTATCAATGAATCCCTAAGATTAGAAGAAAACATTATAGATCCTTCCCGTTCGTTCATATTGAACCAACCTCCCGATTGCATGTATTGAGGGTCGCCTCCATACCTTTGCCCTGCGGCTAAATCAAAACTTAATGTATCTACAATGTCATTATATTGTTGTCTGCTTATATTACCAGCAAGCAAGCTAGCATTAGCATTTGCCCATCTTTCATTCGTTATAGATGAACCTTCTAGTTGATCCCCAAAATTATCTGTAGTAATCTGCCCAACCCCGTCTTGTAACGGAACCTGGTAAGGCGAAACATGCAATGTGTTAGCTGGAAATATTGGGCGTTTAACTCCTGCACTATCTATTCTAGATATAGCTGTATAGTTTACATAATCTTGAGGCACAGCTAAATTAAGATTAGCAGGTACTGTAAGCTCTTGGGAACGAATAGTTTTTAAAGTATCGTAGCTAAACTCTTGTAATCCTCGCTTAGCATGAAATATGACATCAGTACGTTTAACATCAAGTATTAATTTGCCTTCTCCTACATATATAGCCATAAAAGCGTCTATAATATCGCTTAACGAAGTATAAGCATAACCTCCTTGATTTTGCTGTACAACTTCTCCGTATGCATTTTCATCGCCATATTTTCCGCCGTCTAAAGTTTTTAGCTGCACGACAACGTATGTGCCCACAGGTATAGGAATAGCCGTGGTAATAACATTATCTTTCACGGTAAACTCTAAGGTATACTCTGTATAGGATCCTGGCAGACTAGTTGGGCTAGTGTAAACAACAAAATTATTTAATGCATAATCTGTACTTGTCGGATCATAAGATCCAAAAATTAAATCTGTATTAAAAGTTGCTACAAAAACGCTAGTTCCATTAGCATCCTCACATAAAAATCTCTGCGATCCCGCGTAATATTGTTCGTTAGTTTCGGTTATTAAGCCGCCGTTAGGTATTGCCATATCTTATAAGGTTTCTTTAATTGTCTCTGCTTGTACCTGCTGCTGAGCTACTTGTATTATAGTAGGGTCTTTAATTACTACTCCTGCATAAAGAAGTATTCTAGTCACTATATTAGATTGTTCTTTTTTAGACAATTCAAAATCAATAGATCCACCAGCACTATAACTATAGTATGCTTGACCTGAAGGCACAGTGAAGTTCCATCTTACGTCCATAGGCTTTCTTAAATAACTAACAGCTATGTCAGAAGTAATAGTCTCTGGCAATACTTGTATTTTTTCATTTTCATATAAAAACACTGGATAGTTAACAGTAGGTGCTATAAGTGGATTGCCTTTTAAATAAGGTAGTTCATTCCTTTGAACAAGCTGTAATTCTTTTTCGTTTTTGTAAAATACAGACCCTAATGTATAGAAGCTATTAGGTTTTGCCGTAACTAATATAGTTTGGTTTAAAGATGGGATGGTGTTAAATGAAATAGCGCCACCTCCTATATTGTAGGAATTTGAAGATAAAAGTTCCCCGTTAACATAAACATAGATGACACTTGAACTTAATTGAGCTGCTGTAATTGATGTAAATATAAACGAAGATTGTGTACCCGTACCCAAAAAAGATTGTGAGTAAACAGAGCCGCTGTTTTCTACAGGTAAAATAAACTTGCCCTCTGCTGGGTTAAATGTGCAATCACCGTATTCTTTGAATATAGATATATCCTGATTAGTGTTTTTTATTTTATCACCGTATTCAGTAATATTGTCAGGCTTACGAACTTGAAGATCTAGTGTATTGAAGTAACCCTCAAATATTTCTAATTGAACTTGTGTAGCTACCTTATTAAATTCATCAGGAGTTAACATCCCCCGTTGTTCTTTATTTAATATAAGTAAAACTGTTCTATAAACTGTATTTACATTTATTGCCATTATATTTTGTTTTATATATTATTAACCGGACTCAGTTACGAATCCGGTTAATATAGTCTACTTATTATAATTACATAGTTTTATAAAAAACTACTAATTAAAACTTCTTTTCTATGGATCTGAAAACTTCCATACCTTCATCTGTTTTGAAGTAAGCAGCCATTGCTGAATATGGGTTTTCGTCAAAAGGAACATTCATAAGCTTTCTGCCTGTTGATGCCCATGAAAATGTTCTCTGATCTTGAGATAAGCTTAGTATATTTGCTTCAGTAGCTTTTATTGCTACATTACGTAAATGTACGTTATCATCCTGAGCTAGTTCTAAAAACAATTGAGGATTACGACGTGCAAACAATCTAAGATCTCTTTTAATTTCTTTAGAGGATAAGCTGTTAACCTTACTTCCAACCTCAACCCTTAGAATCGCTTCAGCTTCGTCAACATCCATTTCTCTTGCAATAATGGCTGCATCAACCTGCATGTCAAGTACATCTATATCGTCTTCCGCCTCTTCGACCGAATCATATTCTTCGTATATACGATCTTTTAGCGGGTGATATAAAGACAATAACTTCTGTAAGTTTTGCTTTTCTTTGGGCACTGTTAGCACGCCTTCTCTAAATACAATATGTCCCATGGTTGCCTCGCCTTTTTGATCTTGCTTAAAGGGAGATGCATGGTTGGTTGCATATCTAATTTCTTTTTGTACACCTGTTTCTTTATCAAAATACAATAAAGAATGTTTTGGTGTGTGTTTACCTGGTATTGTGTGAGTTAATGGTTCAGCATCATTTTTTAAAAAATATACCCTGTCTTTAATTTCCCACTCTGGTTTTGCAGGTTCAACTGGTTTAGCAGGTGCAGGCTTAACTGCTTCTACTGTTTCTACTTGTGTTGGAGCTATTTCTGCAATAGGTTCCGCTTTAGCTGCTTTCTTTTTAGCCGCTGGTTTTTTATTTGCCATAATATAATATAATTAAATAGTTAAAATAAAAGGGAGGATCCGAAGACCCTCGCCTTTATTATTGAAATCCTTAGATTCCTTTGAATAATACGAAGTTATTAGCTCCTTGAGTAATTAAACATCTCTCTGATAAGAAGTTAATTTCCATTGCATCAAGAGTAGAGCCTGTTCCTCCACCTACTGATCCAGTTACCCATTGCTTCATTCTTCGGTCATCAGTTTGAGAAGCTCTGTATCGTACGTGCAAAAATGGACGACGAATGTTAGTTCCTAAAACTTGATCGTAAACAGTTGAAGTTCCAGCTGGCACCATAACGCCTTCAATAGAAGATACTCCGTCAATAGCTCCACGAGTGGATGCGTCATTTAAGTATTTCCAATCAGTCTTATAGAAATCGTAAGAACCTCTACGGAAACCAGTGAATCCTAAGTTTAATGCCATATCTGAAGAGTTTTCAAATAAACCATAAGCAACACCTCCGTTTGCTCCAGCAGATAAACCTGCTAGCATGTCGTCAAAGTCAAGAGAAGTTTGTCTGTTGTTAAATAACATGTTTTCTTCAATTGCTCCCTGACTATCAAGGTTCTTAAGAATGTTATCAAATTCAGCCAAACCATTCGCTGCAGTAAATCCAGTTTCAATGTTCCCTCTGTCAGCAATAGCTGCAAATAAACCTTGAGTTCCTGGCTGAGTTAATTGTGTAGCAGCTACTTGATTAAGTTCTCCTTCTACCATTGCCATTTCTAAATAATCGTCGAAACGTAATTTAGTTTCAGATGCAGCTTTCAAATACCATAAGTATCCATCAGTCCCATCTTCAGTTGCAACATTTACCCATCCGATTTGTGCAGTATCAGAACCAGATACAACGAACTGATCTCTAATAATGATTGGTGAGTTAACGTACTGAGTCATTACTGGGTTAATAGAATTACGTGCAGCTGAGTTTCCAGGTCCACCAGCTTCTAAGCTAGTTCCTTTAGAGTAATCAGATCCGTAAACAAATACTTTCAATCCAGTAGCAGCAAATCCTTGAGTTGTCAAAGAAGTACCAGCAAAAGGCTGAACAGTAATTGTACCTGCAGCTCCAAGTGTAGATGCAGTTACGATACCTTTAGCCTCTAATCCTGCCGGATCTAAAACTACTACTGTATCGTTTACCGAAATTACATTTTGTACCCCCGCAGTAGCTGCTGGGTTAACCTCAATAACTGAAGTAGTACCAGTAGATGTTTGTTCTACTCCGTCATAAGAAATATGCAATCTGTTTTGTTCAGACCAAATAACTTGATCGGAAGACATTGGCATTTCTGCTCCTACCATACGTAAGAATCCGTTTAACGTTCTGTTTCCATAACGTTCTACTTCAGCTTCGTATACTTCTGGTAAGTACTGCTGAGCAAAGTCAGCAAAATTATCAGGAATTCCAGCGGCTCCGCCGTTATCGTTCCATTGTAAATAGTTTGTCGCAAGTGCTTGCGTAGTTTGTGTTGGGATTAAACTCCCAAATTCTGGTGTTATTGCCATTTTTTAATTATTTTAAAATTTCTTAATTTTTAATTTTGAAGAATTTCCATCGCTTACACCTTTTATTGTCCATTTACCCAGCTTGACATCTCCCTTCGGAGCAGCCTGACGGGCTTCAGTCGATACGTTATTTGACTTATTAGTTATCTCTCTAATTGCATCAGCTTTACCTTGCTCATAAAAATGGTTTGCCATTTTGTCAGGGTTGCTTGCTGCATATAAAGCTTTGTGATAACCTGCTGTATCTTCCAGAACTCCGCTATCACCAGTAAACTTATTGATAAAATTGCTTATATCCTGCTGTCTTTCGGACACCTTCTCCACATTTGGAACACTCATTCTAAACGTCTTATCTCCTACATTAAAATCGAAACCTTCGAATTCCTGTGAAAATAATTTGTTTGTGTTTGCTCTAAATATTTCTTGGTTCTTAGTGGCTTGCGCCTCATTCTCCTTGAATCTATTGAAAAAACTTTCTGCTTCGGTTTGATTAGAACTACCGTTAGACTTCAACTTGATGTCATCATAGTATTTGTTCTTAGTCTCTTGTAAAAACTTTTTAGCTTTTGCAACTTCTTCTTTATACGCAATCTTTTTCTTGCGTATGCTTTTATCCTCGTCTATGTCTTCATCGAACGCAAAGTTATCATTGATAACAAAATCGATCTCTTCGGAACTAAGATGAGGCTTAGTGCTTTTATAGTATTCTTTTACGAGGACGCTTTTATCAACATCGTCGTAATTAGTATTTAATCTTACGTAATCCTGTATATCACCCCCTGTATCATTCATGAAGCTAACTAACTTCTCAATGTTTTCCGGTAAAACTGGTTGTACGGGAGCAGCCTCAATTAATGGCTGTTCTGCAACAACTTCTTCTTTGACAATTTCTTTCAATGTAGGAGTTTCCTCTGCACCTTCCTCAACAACCTCTGCAGGTTCTGATGGTATAACCACTTTGGCTATATCCGGTTCTGTGCTTTTTTTCTTTAGCGTGACCTTAGGTATATCTGTACTAGTGTCAATCAACGGCTCTTTAATAGCCGCTCGCTTTTGGTCGTCTGTCTGTATGACCTCTGGCTTTTTTTTACTTTGGATCTTAAAAGTTCCTTCTGTTTTTTCCATAAAATAATATATAATTGTTTAAATAATTCTAGTCAACATCAAATGAGCTTAAACCAAACCCACTCATATTGTCATTGCCTTGTGATTCAAAGTTTTGAGGTTCACCACCTGTTTCTCTTTGTTTAATCATTTTGCTTTGTTGAGTAGCTTGTATTTTTGTCCTCTGATCTTTTCTGTCTTCGGCCTGAGCTTGCTTTTGATCTTCAGCGGCTCCTTTACCTTGTGCTAATTGCATGTTGTACTCAAATTCTTTTGCCATAAGCATTTCTTTCATCTGAGCCTCCATTTGCATTCTTTGTATTTCGAAATCAGCTTTAGCTTTTTCTATTGCTATTTTCTCAGCTGTTAACGCTTGTTGCTTTTGAACTTCTTGCATTGCAATCTGTTCCTGCGCTTGGGCATTTGCTTGTGCTTGTGCTTGCGCTTGTTGTGCTTGAGCCTGTTGTGCAGCTTGTTGTTTTTTCTGACGCTTTAATTTTAGCATTTGATTAGCTAACTGTATATTCTTGATATTTCTAATATCAATAGCATCTTCAATATCTATACCGCCTTGCTGCAGCGAGGTGTTAATATTATTTGTTAGCTCTGCCTTTTCTTCATCGTCAGGTTCTAATTCTAACATTATACCAAAATCATATAAATTTGAATTCGCTAACTCTCTCAACGTATTAACGTTTAATGCTGATATCGAATTCTTAAGAGAATTTTCAGTTAATGGGTTAGCTATTACATCCGTTAACTTTAAAGAAATTATCTCTGCAGTTCTTAACGTTAAAAATAAAGACGCTTTTAATATATGGTTTGTAGCAGTATTAGATGCGTTGGCCGCTATCTTTTGTAATCCTACTAAAGCATTAGCATCTGGCTGACTACCATCACGAGCTTCGTTGAGCCCTGTTACATCTCTAATCATTTGCAAGTTATAATTGTATGCTGCAATTAAAGATTGTATTTTACTTGATCCGCTCCCAGTCTGTAATTCCTGAATAGGTATTTTACCTCTATTCATGTCACCTTCTTGTGTAAGTGATCTACCTACAACCGAACCTGTTTGGAAGTACATATTAAGTGCTTCTGCTGGATTGTATGTTGTGCCGTTACCTAAATCAACTTCTGCTAAACCATCTACGTCTAAGTACACGCCATCCGGTACCATCTTAGATAATACTTGTTGTAACTTTAAGTTTGTTAAGTTGATGATATCGGCAAAGCCTATACACTTACTTATAAGTGATTGTATTTTACCTTTATACATTCTAGGTGCTGCTGCTGCGTAACTCATTACAACTTTGGTTGTATCTGCCATAGGGCGAGTCATGTTTTCAGCTAACTCCCATCTAAGCATTATATCGGTGTTCATTATTTTAGCTCCCTGGTATAATACCTCTATCGTTCTTGATACTCTTTCGAAGTTATCGTTTGGTGGAGGATTAAATTCATCCGTTTTTTCAATAGCTTTTTCTAAACCTGTATCTGTTCTTTTAATTTTAAATACTTGATTCATAAAAGTTTTATATTCAAAATATAATACTTGAACCGTATCTCTATCATTATTCATAAACCCTGTAACGTTAGATCCGTTAATTGGGCTCGATTGTATTTTTTCTAAATCGCTATCGCTTATATTAGGAAACTCTTTTTTAAGTTCCGATAGTGTTATTTGTTTTACTTCGCCAAAATAATATAAGTCACTAAAGTAAGGGTCTTCTGTGTATGACCAAACGCATTTTGCGGGATCTACATAGTCAACTACTAAACCTTCTGATTTATTAAATGATGTTTTAGTTATACCAATACCTATATTAACAAGATCTTGATCAACTCTTTCTTTTATATTTTCAAATTTGTTTTGATCCAAAACAGTATTTATAGCCTCCTCTTCAGCTATTTCAATAGCCATTTTAGGTTTTAACTGCATAAATAACTCTAGCTCTTCGGGAGTATCAGGCAATTGCTGATCGTCCATACCTGACTTAGATATATCTTTGCCAAACACTTGAGCCGCTACAGCAATATCTTGCTGCATTGTCATGTCGTATAATATAGCTTCCTGTTGTCTTGTTCTTTTAGCTATAGATTCGGGATCCTGAGCGTAAGCATTAAGGTCAAATTCTTTTTGTGATATACCGTTGCAAACAATATTAGAGAATTTAGTTAATACTGGAACTGGAGTCCAGTCTATATTCATATAAGACAAATCACCATTAACCGCTAATTCATTTTTATACTTATCCATAGGCTGCTCGCCCCGGGCATATAATCTTAGCGTGTTAAAAGTTTTGTAGTTTAAATTAAATCTATTTGAAGTGCTACCTCCGAATGAAAACCATTCTTGCTCAATAGCTCTAGAAACTTTTAAACCATATTCAACAGTTGCTTTTTCTTCATCTGGTACCACCTGATCCGGAAACGAACTATTATAGCTTGTGCTTATTTTCATCTACTTAATTATTTTGGAAAAATTCCCCTTGTTATTGTATTTTTTAAATCCTAAGTCAAAAGACTTTCTTTTTGTTTCGTTTGTTGGCCTATACCTATGTTTATTGCAAGCCATAAGCGCTAAGCCTGTACTAATAGATGCATCAAACTTTGTTCTATTATTTATATCAAACTTAGCCCAGTCTTCTAGTGTACGCTGAAAATACATGTCCCCATATCCGTCTTCTTTCTCGCCTACAAAATCTTCTATATAAGTTTCAATTGCAGCTGCGTGCGCTTGCTTTACGTCTTCACTTGAATTAGGTATGCCTCCAACTTCTCTTTCAGATACAGATAACTTATTTATATTTTTGTCAGGTCTATTCATAGAATAGCCCCTATAGCCACGACGCTTTAAATAATAAAGCAATCTAGGTTTGTTATTTTCACATAATATTGGCATACCGTAAAATACAATAGCCATTAATACATCTTCAAAAAACATCTCTGCCGTTGAAGGTCTTGCGATATATTCAAGAAAGAAATGGTTCGGTGGCGCATCACTCATTGAAAATTTAGTCAATCCAGCTAATGCTCCGTTACTTCCTCCTCCACCTACAGTACCGCTAATGTCGTAACTATCACAGCCAAAAGCACCTATATGTTCATTTCCAGGATATTTATTGCCACGTTTTAATATTATGTTATTTTGAAGTGATTGTTCTGGTATCCAAGATATTTTAAATCTACCGTTTTTATTTGGATAGAATATAACTTTTGTGTCTTTGATCCCGCCTTCCCATTGAAAACTTCCAGTGGTCACCATTTGCTTATTGTTTAACTCTTCGTTAAAATCAATTTGCTGATATATTTTTGTTAAATTAAAAATAGATTGTTTAGCTTCATCTCTAAAAGCGTGTTGTTCTGTACGGGGAAATTGTCTGTAATATTCGTTTAAAGCGTCCGCGTCGTCTTTTAATCCTTCAACCTCATTTTCCCAGTGTTGTATAACACCTTCTGTAATTAAATTACCTTGAGGATCTAACGTTTCTTTCGTTGGAGTATCAAACACAGGATAGCCATACTGATCAATAAAACCCTCGTAATTCCATTCCATAGGAATAAACAATTTGTATAGACCTGTTTTAGTCTGACCATTTTTATTTCTTTTTGACGCATCCGACCCCTCGTATATCTTTTTAAAGTTTGCTCCACCTTTATCTAAAGCGTTTGAAGTTGATCCCATCATACACTTACCTACAATTCTACTACCTAGCCGCAGGCATGTCTTAGTAACTCTCCAGTTATTAAGTATGTTAGACGGTTTTTCCCACTTACCGGATTCATCGTGTACTAGTAATTTTAATTTTTCACCATCGTAACTATTATCACCCGTGTTTTTCCAGTCAATAGTTGTATCTAATCCATCTAGTTCTTGAACCATTTGATTATCTTCTAATTTTCGCCTAGTAAATTTAGAAGCAGGTACTCGATATGCTAGCTCCGTTTTTGGACGATCCATACCATCTTGTATTGGCTTAAAGAAAAACGGATAATTTACCGATATGGGAACAACTTTATCTGTAAACATTTTTTTGGCATCAGCCCCTGATTTAGATAATATACCGAATCTAGAGTCTGAAGATATCGTAGCCGAATTAACTGTTTCTCCCGACGACATGAATGAAAATCCAGAACGTCTATTTTTAAGGTAACATATACCGTACGATCTTTTATCTGCCTTGCAAGCCTCCCAAAATATATAGAATAATCGGTTTGATTCTCTAAAGTTGGGAAGACCAACATCGATCTTACTCCACTGCAGGTACATGTAATGAGTACCAGTAATGTAAGTAGGCCTACCTTTATTGATAAACCAAAACCCCTCTTCACGTCTGTTAAACTCTTCATCTATATATGGATGCCATTGCTCTTTAAAAGTATTAGGATAAGAGTTCCATTCCTGTACACTCTTAATTTTTTTTAATTCTTTAGGATATTCAATAGCTTGCCACTTGTTGTCGCTTAAAGCTACGGGATTATCTACTTTAGGTAACGCAATCATTACATCCCCAATTTCGTATATTTCCCCAATTTTGCCTGTTTTGCTAATTACAACAACATCATAATCTGCGTTGTAACCATAACTCCATTTAGCATAGCGGTTTTTTTTCTTTATAATAGCAGGCTTGATATGATCTTTGACTACTCTATATAGTGTTTGTTCGTATGCCATTACTTAGATCTCCCTTCTGCAAAACCTTTAAATTGCTTTTTGCTTGGTCCTTTAGCTTCTAGTTCTAATAAGTTCTCTTCTTCATCAATTCTTGACAGAATTTCAAATGCATCAAAGATTGCTAGCTTTTTTGTAGCGGCAGCATTCTTAAGTCTGTCTGCAGTAATGTCTTCTCCAGAGTCTACGATCTTTTCTTTTGCTACCTTAATTAGTTCTTCAACGGCCGCTCGCCCAGCTTCTATTATACTCTTTTTGGTTTTGTTTGTGTTCATATTTAATTACAATATCTTTTGTCCTCATGCAATACATTAGCTGATTATCAACAACAAATTCCCATTCGCTGTTTGGTGTAAATCCTACTATATCACCTGTACCCATTTTAAGCTCGTTTAAGGAGCTATTATCTATTTTGAGTATTCCAACAAGGGCTTCTGTTTTATCTAAGCTAAAATCGTCTGTATTGACAATTGGAGCTACAAAACATCTATCGCCTAATGCTTTCCAAGGTCCGTGCGTTTTGTATAAATATATTTGATCTACCGCACATAAAAACTTATTATCTTCCAAGAATGAACGTGAGTTCTTCTTTTTTCCCTTCATATCATAAAAAGTGCGAAACACGTTCTGATGCACGACTATAGTATCACCTTTTTTTATAGGTGTGTGAATGCCAACTGGAGTCTCTAGGACTCTTGCATACTTGTTTACGTGTTTCCAACTTTCTATAGAAGTGTTTGTTATAAGGTCCACTTCGCCAACCTTTACTGTGTTATCATATCTTTCGCCGAAAGGCTCTACGATAAAATCGTATATGCTTCTCATTAGTACTCTAAGTCATACTCAACGGAGATAGCCATGTTAGAATTAAACTTCTTCCATGGCATACTCTCGTTGTTTTTTGTTATGAATATATTATAAGACTTATCGGTTTCTTCAAAGATTATATGAGAAATTTCGTGGCCGCCGTAAACTTTCTGATTTACAGAATAATGCATTGCTTCGTTCTTATAGTCAGCCCCGATACTTATTTTCCTTATAATATTCATTATTACACAGTCTCCAGTTCGGGCTTTTTCTCAATAACAGTATATTCACCTGTTTTGAGATCTATATTGACCGGACCATAAGTCTCTTCAATTTTAAGTTTACTAGCCTCTAAGGCCTGTTCTAATTGTCTTAACTGTAATATAGCCGAACTTTTTTGCGCTTCTAAAGCGCCAATCGCAATAAGTAATTGGCTCATTGAGTGTTGTTGCTCATTAATTTCAGTTAATTCTTTCTTTGTAATCTTTTTAGCTTTTGCCATAATTTAATTTAATTTAATTGTTAATAATTTATTGTTTAGTCTTTGAAGTAATTAACTGCGGCGCGTCCTGCTCCCACAATTCCTCCTAATAGGTCAGTGTTTTGTCCTCCTCGGCTGTATTTGCCCACCATAGAGCCTTTACTTCCTTCGTTATACCCTTTCTTTACTGTTTCCGTAAAACTTTTGGTGTTGTTAGTTAAAGGCGGTTTTTTATCTGTTTTTTTTCTGTTTTTGTCTGGGTGTTCAGACGGTTGCATATAAGCCATAATTGTTTTTTTATTTGTTAATTTTTAGTTTATAATCTGTATCCTGTTTTAGGGTTATCGTTTTGTTCTCCTGGCACGTAATTGTATATTTTATTGTCACTTTTGTATCTGAAAGGTTTATTACCTCTAATAGCTCCTTTAGTAGACCTAGTAGCATCTACTACCTTATTATATGATGCTCCTGAGCCTTTCGCTCTTTTTTCCATAGACACTTCTGTTAAACGTTGATTAGTACCTTCTCTGTCAACTGATTCTACTGTTTCATTTACTTGTGACTTAGGTTTTTCATTTTCATTACCTGCCACTCTTGTTTTTACGGGATCCTCTAAAACTCCACGTGCCTGCTTGTATGCCATAATTATTTTTTTAATTTGTTTGTTATTTTTTCTCCTGACCTCACAACAAAGTAACCACCAACAGCGGTTATCATAAGTGCTTTAAGGAGGTCTATCCATTCTGGATCTATGTTAAATGGTATTGATGATGTGCTATCTAATATAACGAACAGAAACATACTTACTAATAGGAATGATAATGTTAATGGTCGTACATTTTTTGATAACCAGCTGTCTGAATGCAAATCAGCTTCCCAGCGTTTAGTTATCTCTTGCTCTCTTACTGCATCTATCTCTAGCTCAGCTAGCAATATTCTTTTATCTAATTCAGATAATTCAGGATCGCCTTTAATTGCATCTCCTAATTTACTTAATGCTTCAACACCGGTTAATGATCCTGCCATGTCCAGCAGTTCTGGCGCAAACTTTTTTCCTTGAGCAGCTAAGAACCTTAATGCTTTTCCTACAGCAGTTCCTTCACCGCCGTTTTTTTTAGCATTTGGATTCTTACTCATTTCTTTTTTCTTTTTAGAGAGGAAGTTCTTTTACCCATGCCTGTTCTTTTCTTTTCCGCTACAGCTTTTTTCTTTTCAGCTGGAGACATTTCTTTCCAGGTTTTTGGAGTTTTTGAACTCACTCTTTTAGAAGGTCTGCACTTTTTGGTTTTTTTGTTTTTAGTAGAACCGCAAACATTACCTTTTTCGTCAGTCCATTTTTCTTTAAACCATCTTTTTAATGAAGCACCTTTTTTTGTTTTACGAACAGCCATTACTTCTTGCTTCTTTTCTTACGACACTTTGCAATAGCTCCACTTGCGTAAGCAGAAGGAAATACCTTATAGCTACCCTTTATTTTGTAATAACAAGCGTCTTTATTTGTTTTCTTTTTACTTCCCATTCTAACAATTCCATTTTCTTCGCGCAGCCAATCCTCTTTCTGACTTCCAGCCTTTGGATCTTGCGCAAAATGATTTACGTCTTTTAGCAGCCTTACTGCCTTTCTTAAGTTTTGAAGGAGGTGTAGTCACGGCAGTTTTTAATTTACTACCAGGATTATCCTTTCGGTATTTAGCAACACCTTTAGCAGTCATTCCTCCACCAGCTTTCTTACCTGTACCCTTTCCCTTTTTTACTTTTGCGTAATTTCCTTTAGATTTTTTACGTGAGGGCGCCTTACCTCTTTTTTTAGGCGCTGCTTTTTTCTTAACCGCCATTACTTTTTCTTTTTAGGTTTAGTGTGGGTATAGCCCTGCTTTTTTAAAGCATTATGTTGAGCCATAGTTTTAGCTATTTTTGTAACTTTACCTTTGTACATTTTATGTACTTTAAATTTTTTTGTCGCCATTATTTTAATGTTTTATTCCAACGGACTCTAGTTTTTCTTATATCGTAATGAGTAAATGTATTATACTTGCCAAGACCTCCTTGTAATATGTGTCCGTGCTCCGTTAGATTATCTATAGTTTTATAAACCTCAGATGGATCTAAATCGTTTATTTGAATATCAGCAGCTTTACCTAAAATATGCTGAGAGTTTGAAACTCCGCCAACCTCTTTATTATGCTCAGGACATCTGTATGCGTTTGTTAATCTAATAGGTTTTCTTACAAAATCCCTAATATGTTGTAATTGGCTAGCTAACTTAGTTACTTCTAAAAGTACGTCATCAGGCATTTTACAACCGCATTTACATTCAAATTCTGATTTATTAAAGTTATTGGTTAACTTCATTAATAATCTCCTTTAGCACACTCGGTAATAGGTTTGCCTGGTTCCATACCGCAGCCGCAATGAGCTTTGCTAATTTCCATGTGATTACGTGAATTACCTTTAGCTGTTGGTCTACCTTCCATACTTAATGGTCCGCCCCATAGTGCTGATGCTCCTGTGTTTCCGTTTTTCATATCTATTTTTTTTATTATTATATAATTACTCCTTGCGCAGCAGCTTTTTCTCTATCCCATCCTCTCGCTATGCCCATTGCTCTCTGGGCTGCATGAGCCGGTGTCATATTATGCTCAAACCCCGGCGGAGGTGGGGTAGCGTATCCTGTTTGACTTTGAAAATCACTTCCCGCAAATTCTTGTGTTTCATATACTTTTTCAGGGGTCGGTTGAACTTCTGATCTTCTTCTAAAACCTCTTGATCCATTCATTCCAACACCAATAGCTCTTCTTTGTTCCATACCTGGCATGTATTGATTACCTCCTGTAGATCGTGCATAACCTCTATTCGTGTTACCCATTATACCTACTCCCCCGACTCCTGCTACTGCTCCTGCAATACTATTACCTGAAGCGTTCCCCGCATTAGCGGCTGCTCGTTGAGCTTGGGTTTGACGATCTGCCATTATCTTATCATTAAGACGCTGCATCCCTACACCCATAAAATCTTGCATTCTCTGAGGAATTGCCGGTCCAACAGCATTGTTGTTGGTTGAGTTCTGATACCCTGTTTGTGATTTTTTAGCTAATCTCCCAGCTATGCCTGCTCCGGCTGCCATTGCCCAACTCATAATTTATCTTGTTTTGTCTTTGTTTACTAATTTCATAGCTCTGGCATCTAATTTGTCAGAGTATGATTCTCTTTTCATTACTTTGTTACGTCTAACAGACATTGGAATGTCTTCTTCGCCAAGCATTATACGATACATCTGTTGTATCAAACAATTTGCTTTATGGCTAATCTTATATAGACTATATTTTTTATCTCCGTTATTTGCTTTACGCCATATTTTTACCCAACCATTTTTAACCAGCTTATTCCATCTGCGATTGTCCCAACTGTATGTTAATACACCTTCTTCAAAATCGGTTCGTTTAAACTCACCTATGCAGTCAAAATAAATAAGTAGTTCAATATCTGAACTTGTAAGGTCATTATTTTTGCAAGCCCATCTGCGTACGACTCTGTAATGTTTTAATAAACCTAACTCTCTTAAATCTTGCCCGGTTAATTTTCTCATAAAACAAACACTACATCTTGCATCTTAATAACTTGATAATCATCTCCGTCAACTTCTATTCTATGACCTGCGTGCCTATCGTAATAAACTTCATCTCCTGCATCTAACCCTGCACAAAGATCACCAACTGATTGTATCCTTGCTTTAACGTATCTTATATCTTGTCTTTGACTTTCTGAAAGTAACAAACCGCCTTTGGTAGCCTTGATACCTTCTTTTTCTTTATTGATTAATATGTTATATCCTATTGCTTTCATATTACGCTCTTAGATTAGACATTATGCAGTTAGTAGACAATATAGTTGAGGCTACGGACGCTGCATTCCTTAATGCTGACTTTGTAACAAGCACAGGATCAATGATACCTGCTTTAAACATATTTACCGCTTTACCGGTTCTTGCATCGATACCCCAATCCTTACGATCAACAATATCAACTAATAGCCCTGCGTTCTGTAATATAACTTTGTAAGGGGCAATAAGTGCCTCCATAACAATTCTTTCGGCTTGTGTTTTAGTTTTAATCTTTGCAGCGGCCTGAGCTAATGCAACACCTCCACCCGCAACAACACCTTCTTTAATCGCTGCTTTAGTTGCACATATTGCATCTTCTACACGATCTCTTTTTTCTTTTAATTCTATATCTGAATTACCACCAACTTGCACTATTGCAACCTTAGCTGATAGCATAGCTAATCTTTTTTCAATCTTAATTACCCTGTTGGGATTTGTTTCGCTACTTAGCTTTTCTTTTAGATTAGCTACAATTTCTGCAACTCTCCCGGCAGCATCGTTATTAATCTGAATAACTGTGTCCGCAAATGTAGATGTAGCTTTCGTACAAGTTCCTAAGTGATCAAGATCAATTAAATCTAAATCATCTCCTAAGTTCTCACTTATAACTGTTGCTCCTGTTAATAAAGCTAAATCATCAAACATCTCTTTTCTATTTACACCATGTGTAGGTGCCGGAACAATGTTAATATCAATATTTCCTTTATTCTTGTTCATAGCTAAAGTCGCTGCCACTTTCGGGTCGACGTCCCCTATGATTAGGAATGATCTTTTGTTTTTTATAACGTGTTCGAGTACAGTTTGTATTTGTCTTACTGTATCTACTTGAGAATCGATCAGAAGTATTAAAGGGTTTTCTTGTTCGCAAGAATTGTTTGTTTGATTGTTTACAAAATGGTTATTGATAAATCCCTTGTCATACTGAACTCCCTCAACAACCTCTAAAGCTGTTTCACCAGTTTTTGATGTTTCCATCATAACTATACCAGTCAAATCAACTGCCCTATAAGCGTCGGCAATTAACTTACCTAGCTCAATATCGTTATTAGTAGATATAGTAGCGACCTCTTCAATCATTGAATTATCAACCACTTTGCTTATCTTATCTAAATACTTAGTAACCTTATCTACTACTGTGTTAATAGCTTCAGCTACTTCTCTTTTGTTTATGTCTTTGTTATCAACTAAGGCGTGTAATAAAGAATGCGTTAATACCGTAGCGGTAGTCGTGCCGTCTCCTGCGTCTTGCACTGTTCTTTGTGCCGCTTGTTTAACCATAGACGCACCCATATTTTCTACAGGATCTTCCATGATGCACAGGTTAGCTACAGTTACACCGTCTTTTGTTATTACAGGTACTCCAGCATTATCTTCAAAGATTACCGTTTCTCCACCTGCTCCTAATGTAGAAGCTACTGCTCCTGCTAAAGTGTCAATACCTTTAAACAGTTTTTCTTTCCCCTCAGTTCCGAAGTGAAATTCTTTTACTATTTGATTCATTAAATTAGATTTTATTATATAATTACGCGTAATTTTATAAAGCTACAGATTAGTAGCTTATATAACTAGTCCGTGTAGAATATTTCCTGATAATTTTCAGGTAGATAACTTTCCATTTCAGTTATTTGCTCAGCTGTTAATTCATCTTTATAAAAATCATTTGCTAAAACAAATAAAAAATGTCCTTGAATTTCTAAATATTCAAATTCTTCAAAAGGTGCTACAGAAATTTCTTGTAACTGTTCTGGTAATTGTGTTTGTATATTCAATATATCACTTTCATTAAACCCTTTTTCTTCTGTTACTGTATTACGTTTCATATTTAAGATTTTAATATTTCTATTTCTGCTTTTAATTCTTGTATTGCTTTAACTAAAACCGGTATTAATCTACCATAAGATGCTTCTAATTTTTCTGGGTTTACATCATATACCAATTTTAAATTTTCATCATCTACTTCTTGTAAATCTTGTGCTATAAAACCTAAATCTTTAACACCTACTTTCTCACCATCTCTTGTGTTCCAATCAAAAGTAACTGGTTTTAGTTTATCTATTACATTTAAACCATAATTAGAATCTTCTATTTTTGTTTTATCTCTTTTATCTGATAAAGATGTTATTGTTGTAACTGCACACCTTAAAGCATTTATTGATCCATCACCTAATGTTATTTCATTAGCAACTGTTGCAGTTGATGGTTGCGCGTTATAACCTAACATAACACAATTATTACCAGAAGTTTTAGTATTACCTGCATCTGTACCTACGAAAGTATTATAAAACCCATTTATAAAACCCTCACCAGCTTGGCTACCTATAGCAACATTAAAATAACCAGTAGTTACATCTGCCAATGCTTCGTTACCTACAGCAGTATTAAAAAACCCAGTAGTTATTTCTTCAAGTGATTTCCTACCTATAGCAGTATTATAACCACCAGTAATTCCAGAGGAAGATGCTGGTCCTTGTAATGCGTTTGTTCCAAAAGATGTATTACCAGCTCCAGTATTATATTGTGCAGAAGCATAACCAACTATAGTTCTATCACCACTACTTGTATTGTTATAACCAGCATAAGTTCCTATTGTAACACTATTACCAGCGGTAGTTTGTGAATAAGCTGCTTGCGCACCTATAGCGAAAGCTCTTTGTGATGTTGCTGATCTTCCAGCTTGATAACCTATTATAACTGCGTAGTTCATATTTGAAGCTGCACCAGTATCCATAGCTTGTGTTCCTATAATGACAGAATTTGATGCATTAGTATTTTCTGCTGCTTGATATCCCAAAAATACATTATTACTACTTGTAGTTTGACCTTTACCGCATTCAACACCTATAGCTACTGTAGTACCACCAGTTAAATTATTTGATGATGCTGAATAACCTATTGCAACATTTCTATCTCCACCAGTTACATTTTTTAAGGCTTGATGCCCAATAGCAACTGTAGCATAAGAATTACTTGTTGTTGATGAACTTCCTTGCCCAGCTTCATAACCAATTAACACATTACCTTGTGTTGTTGATGTATTTTGATATCTACCTGCAAACGCACCTATATATACTCCATAATCTGATGATGTTAAAGTAGCACCAGCATCTTGCCCTATTATAGTCATACCTTGTGATCCAGTAGTCATTGAATTACCAGCACCAACACCCATAACAAAACTATTATTACCTACACCACCAACAGGTACGTTTATTAATGCAGATGTATTAGTACCTATAGAAACATCAGTTAAATCGTTCAATTCAGTAGCACCACCGCCACCACCACCAGGGGTAGCAATCCAAGATAAAGCTCCTGAAGCGTCAGACTCTAGTATTTGGTTAGCTACACTTGGTAAAGCGTCCGGTAATCTCAATGTATAATTGGTGCCTGTGGCGCCTGAATTAACAGGACCTTTAATACCTACGTAATTTGATGAATTAGGTGCGTATAGTTTTAGAAAACCAGGATTAAGAGAATCTCCTAATATGCCTAACGTGTCTGTTATATTTGCTCCAGTGTCAGTGGTTTCAAATTTTTTAAGGTTATCGTAATATAATTCTACTGAAGAGTCTTGATTACAAATTATGTAATCTTCATTTCCAGAGCTTTGAAGCCTTAAGTCAGCCCCTGCTCGAATGTACAAAATACCTGCATTGTCAATCTCTGTAATATAAGAATCATTACCGGAACTGTAAATTCGAAGATTATCATTAAACATAATTTTGTCTCCTGAATCAAAATTCATATCCTCACTAACTATAATTCTATTCATTCCCCCATCAATTCTCATGAATTGTTTGAGTGTGTTATTGTAAGTTGCAGAGAAAGTAATATCACCACTATTTTGGTTATTTTGAATGTTAAGATTACCTCCTGAGCTATTGTTTCTAATAAAACTATTAGTAGAGTGATATATTTGAAGATCTCCATCATCTCCATAAGTACTGTTTACGTTATCTCCGTGGAGAGTATCACCTGTCATTGTACCTCCAGCTAAGGGAAGATAATTCCCTAAAGCGGTAGATAGTAATACGGAGGGAGTTATTTGTACATTAGCCCCGTTTTTATAGCCTACAACATATCCTATATCGGATACCGCGTTTGCTACAGTAAATTCTGAAAATTTTATATTTGCCATTGTTTATTATTTTATATTTTTAATTTTCTGGGGTTAAGTTATCTCCCGCTTCAGATAATATGAAATCGCCATTCTCCGCTATAATAAACGGGCCACCACCTCCGCCATAATTAGAGGGCCACCATATACCGTTACCTATAGATTGTCCACCCATTACTTAACAGCTATTAGATCAGCAGCAGTTGTTCCAGTAGCTAGTACATAATCTACTATTACTGGTAAAAAAGATCCTGCTGGTAAACCTTTAAAAACTATAGCTTGTGCTGCAGTGGGTCTTCCTGAACCGCCTGCTCCAGTTACTCCCGATAATATTACTTTTACGTCACCACCTGTCCCAATGAACAAGCATGAGCTATCTATGTTAGTTGCATTGCTTATTGTATCGCTAGCAGTTACCGCTGCGGCTATAGTTCCAAAATCTGGTTGATTTGCGTATTGTCCCATTGTTTATTTTTTATTATTTTTTTATTTTTTTAATCGTAAATTTTTATTTCTACATATATAGGATTCGCTGTTCCAAAATCAGCAGATTGTCCTCTGTTCCCCGTAGTAGTTCCTACCTCAAAGCATTCAACAGATATTAGAGTAGCTGCCTTGCGCCTTATATTAGTTGCTTGAGGGAATACATTAGTAGTTGCCCCTACTGTTCCTGCTATGTTCGGGTTATTTATATAACCTATTGTATTATCAGTAAAAATAGCGCCATCAGAATTGGTAATATTATATTCACCAACTCCAACTCTAGAAATTGACCAAGTTCCTCCTATATTATTATTTATCATTGTTATTGTAGGCGTTGATCCCGCAGAAGCTACATTTAATCTAAATGCTGTCATCTTATAGCCATTACCCGTATCTACTATGTCTGCTAATGTAGTATTATAAATTTGCTTTGTAACACGCTCTGTGCTAAAATTCATGCTCGAATCCCTAGTTGCAGGAATTAAAGGATCTAAATTAGCTGCTGTAAGTATATAATTATCATCCCCTAAATAATCTACATTTACTACAGGATCTGTAGCTGATCCTGTCATAACTATACCATCATTTCCGGTAACGGAAGTAACTGTCCCGCCACTACCTGAACTGCCATTCGCAACGTTTGTTACAAACCCATAGTCATCTACAGTGATATTAGCATTAGTGTAAGCTCCCGGAGTTAAATTAGATTGTACAGGCACATTTACCGATATAGTACCATTCGATGTAATAGGTGTATTGCCTATTGTCAAATAGTTACTAGATACTCCAACCTCTGTAACCGTACCCGAATTACCACCGGGTATTGTAGCCCATGTTCCATCTTGCCTTAAGAATTGTCCTGTACTTCCTCCGTTTAAATTTAGCGTTAAAGAAGGCGTGCTCGTCGCGTCTGTCACACTAGCTGTAAATGCCGCTATGTTAGTTGAGTAAGATACACTTGTTACGGTACCACTTCCGCCTCCAGGTATAGTTGCCCAAGTATTATCTCCTCTTAAATATGTTGATGAACTTGGTGTTCCTTCAGCACTTAAAGATGCGGTAAGAGTACCTGACACTGTAATAGGCCCCCCGGTTATATTAATGAAATTGCTATTGCCGCCGTTTACTTCTAATACTGTTCCGGTGCCTCCGCCTCCGCCTCCGACTAGTTGGCTAACTTTTACTGTGCGCGTAGGTGTACCCAAAACACTCATATCAGCAATTACTAGTAAGTCCTCACCGGACACACTTGAAATTAGTGGGTATGTAGTTATTATACTCATTAGTTTGTTTTTATATTATTTTATGCCCACAACCAATTACTACCATCATAAAACACTGGTGCTTTATAAGTTCCCCCACCTGCTGCATTTGTATAATAAGTGGGAAGTGCTGAATCAGTTATATAAGTTCTCATACCTACTACAGGACTTGCGGGTAGTGTAGCAAATGTATATCCTTCTAATACTACAACTCCTTTTAAATATGTTTCTGTAATACTATCATTCCCTATAGTTGCAGTGTTACTTCCCTTACCAATAGTTCGATACCCTATAACTATCTCGTTTGTGTTTCCACTAGCGGAAGAAACAGTATCAGCTCCTATATATACGGAGTTTGAAGACTCATTAGCATTTCCAGAATCGGGGGTGCCACTATAACCGCCAGATAACGAACCTATAGCAGTATTATTAGACCCGGAACCTATGCTTAGTAAAGAAGAATACCCTATACCTGTGTTTTTTTCGCCGGTTGTATTTTGAGTTCCTGCAGAGGATCCCATAAAAACATTGTACTCAGTTCCTTGGCAATTTCTTCCAGCATTTCTACCAATAGCTATATTATCTAAACCAGAAGTAGTGACGCTAAGAGCATTTTCTCCAAAGGCCATATTATATTGACCATTTGTGCAGGATTCCAGAGATTTAAACCCCATAGCCATATTTCCAACCCCTGAGATATGTGCTTTTAAAGAATCAGTGCCAAAAGCTATATTTCTACCCCCCGTAGTATTATTTAATAAACTGTTCGAGCCTATAGCTATATTGGAGGTACCTGATGTATTTGACTTTAGAGCCTGATAACCTACCCCAACGCAGGTGTTAAGGGTTAGATTATCATTTAGTCCTGCTTCAAATCCAATAAATACACTATTTCCTAAATCTACCTGGGATATTCTACCGCTTACTTCTAAAGCCGATGTAGTGTCCGTAGCCCCCGTAGTTTTACCTATTACTACTGCATTTGAATTGTTATTGTAAATGTCATTTCCAGTAGCAGTCCATAAGCCGCTACCTCCAGCTGCTGCATCTATTGTAATGTTGTTACTGCCGTCATCAGTTAGTGTTATACCCGAACCAGCCGTCAATTGCACCGTGTCTACGGTACCTGTAGCTGGCGTTAGGGTAATATCAACATTAGCACCATCTTGAGCCGATGCTAAATCATAAGTTGTACCACCACCCCCGCTTGTTGGCATGGTTACAGTTTTAACATTAATTGCTGTGGGATGACCTGTAGCATCTTGCGTTATAGAATCTACTACGGTAAAAGTTCCGCCACTGCCTGGAGTAACCGCCGAAGTTGTGTCATTTCTAGTTGTGCTCTCGTGACTCCATATTAATTTTTTTAGTGCAGTCGAGGTTACGAGATCAATTTTAGCACCGGGTTGAACAATAACGCTATCGTTGTTTTGCACTGGAAATCCCCCGGCCCCGCCGTCATCAACAAACCACTGAGTCATACCTCCACCGCCACCAGTTGTAGGCATAGTCACAGTTTTAACGTTTACAGCTGTAGTATGTCCAGTAGAATCTTGGGTTATTGAATCGATTACAGTAAAAGTACCATCACCTCCAGGAGAAACAGCAGAAGTAGTATCCTGCCTAGTAGTGGGATTATGATCAAATGTAATTGAACTGGTTCCTGAAATAGCGCTAGACGAAAGCTTGGTTCCACCTATAAATGAAACAAGTTCTCCATCTGAAACTTCAAAACCTCCCTCGCCTCCTGCTCCCGCAGTCCAAGAGCTCATAGTGCCACTGCTGTAAATAGGTACGTTTAAAACATTGTTTATTAAAGTAGCTGGCCCCGATGTTCCAAAAGTAGTCAAAGCCAAAGGAGCAGTACTCCCTCCTACCAAATCCTGAACAGTTACAGTTCGTGTGGAAGTGTAAGGGGTGCTAACATCGGAGATGACAAGTAAATCCTCTGGGGATATTTCAGTTATTTTAGGGTATGTAGTAATTCTACTCATTTCTTTTTCTTTTTAACCCTTCGCTTGCGCTTAGGTACCTTATATTTCTTTTTACCTTCTTTTTTTGTTCCTTCTCCATCATTAGCTCTATTGCGGGAAATCTTTTCCCAACGACCATCTTTATGATCCCAATCCATACCCTTGACATTACGTCCGCTTTTCTTAGCTTTACGCCTTTCTCTCTGAGCATGCGCTTTCTTTCTTTTACGGTCTGACGTCTTAGCATAAGCCAAATCACGCTTCTTCTTTGCAGCAGCAGCTTTAGGGCTCAATTTTTGTTTAGATGCCATTAAACCTATTTTATACGTTATTTACCTATATATCATTACGCGTTTTTTGAAAAAGCTACAACCCGAAAAAAAGTTTGTTGCATAAATAGGGGCTATGGGCTACATCTATATTTTAAAATACTTTCTGCTAACGGAAACGCATTTCATTTCACCCACCCCCTATCCCCTTTTGGGTTTGCGTAAATATTTTTTGCCTTTTTATTTTAAAAATAGCGTGCTTATTTATAATTTTAGCAGCTACTATAGCGCAGCTAGCCTGCTAACGCGTATAGCAAAAACGACACTCTATATATAATTATAATAAAGAAATAATAATTAAATAAATATAAAAATAAATATTAAATTAATTATAAAAATAAATAAAAAAATAAATTAATAAATTAAATTTAAAATTAAAAATTATGCAAATATTAAAATTAAAAACTAGTCAGCCTAAAAATATATTAAATATTATAATAAATAAAAATATATTAAAGCATCCAATTCAAATTAATAATAAATTAATATTAATTAATAAAAAAGATTTAAAAGAAGTTGATAAAATATTTAATAATAATTATTTAAAATATAAAATAATAAATATAAAATAATAATAAATAAAAATAATAATAAATAAATTAATAATAAATAAAATAATAAATTATGGATTTTACTAATAAAATAATATTTGACGAAGAATTAAAATGCTATTATATATATATATATTTAAATAATAAATTATTTCATAGCTTTTATAATAATAATATAAATTATATAAATAATTATATTATAAATTTAAATAAAAATTTAAATGCAAATTTAATAAGCTGGTGGAATAATTATTAAAAGCTTGCGCGAGAAATCGCGTATAGCATTTTTTTAATACGTGCGTATAGCATGTATAGCAAAAACGATACCATATATATAATAAATATGAAGTTAATAATAAATAATATTATTAATAATAATTAAAATAAATTATAAATTAAATTAAAAATTAAAAATTATGTTTGAATTCACAATCAATTACTCAAAAGAAGAAAAAATGTATGATGTCTTAGTTAAAAAATCTGGAGAATATTATAATCACTTTCATGAAGAAGATATAATGTTTATCAAAGATTATATAAAGTTCTTAGTTATCTAAGAATTTTAAAAACGATGTAAAATATATAATAATAATGTAACTAATAAAAACTATAATATGAAAGCAATCTTAATTAAAATCAATGAAGTAATGTCTAACCTGGGAGCTGCAGCAGCTGCCGCAATACGAAACTAATATGAAAAATTACAATGAAGAGTACCTGTACACACAAGCACTGAACTATGACTATGAGCTAGCGCTCGCAGTAGAATATCTTAACTCACTAACACAAATAAATTAATATGTACGAAAAAAATTATAACGTATGGGATGAGGTTATGCGAGGCATAGCTGAATCGGATCGAAGAACTCTAATCTGCCAAGATATGTTTGGACAGGATAATCTAAAAGGACTAACTCCAGATCAGCAAGATCTGTTCTGGGCTTCAGTCTAGCGCATCGGACCTTGGTGTGAGATGGGATGATCTCAGCTAATTGACCTCGGAGGTAACCAGCCGGGGTCCGGCGTGTATAGCATTTTTGTGGGCAAATGCGTATAGCATTGTGTATAGCAAAAACGATACTATAAATATAATATAAATGTAGTTAATAATAAATATAATTAATATAATTAAAATAATTATAAAAAATAAAATAATAAATTTAATTAATTTATATAAAATAACTAAAACGATATATATAATATAATATATATATAAATAACTAAATAATAATAATAAACTAAAAACTAAAAATTATGAACACAAATGAAATTATGCAAAAAGCACTAAAAACAATGTCAAACAAAGAAAAAGCAGCAATCTGGCCGCCACTTGTAAGAAAAAACTTTGTAGTGAGAGAAAGTTGGCTCGGTAGAAATCAAATAATAACTTTTATAAATAATAAAAATCAAAAAGTTACTTATAATCATGATACAATACTAAATGCTATGCTCCCTAAGCTACAACTGCAAGCCTGCTGGATTAAGCGCAAATACTGGTCGCAGAGTACTAACCTACCGAGCACAGTTAGACATCTAGCTGAGATTGTTGAACAGAAGTCTACTGAAAAGTAGGCTTTTGCCCAACTAATAATTAATAATTAATAACTTAAAATGCTATACCTATGGATAACCAGATCAAAATTGAAACTATTGCTATGATTGACAACTTAAACCAGTATTTACTGGGTAATATTACAGATGAGGGCATGATTGAGTATGCCAGAGACTACCACCATAAATTAATTATTGGCTAGGTAGTCCAAAACGGACTGTAACATGCGGTAATCTACACCGCGTGTATAGCATACCTATGTTCTTTAGTCAAAATCACCGTATTTTAGCTAAAAAGATCGAGATTCCACCGCAAAACAGAGTACGTGTGTATAGCAAAAACGATAGAATATATATAATAATATTGAAATTAATAAATACTAATAATTAAATAATATAACTATGTATGAAGTAACTAAAGAAATGTTAGAATGGATGAATGACGGAAATGTAGAGAAATGCGGTGACTATCACTGGATCGAACAGACAACCCAGTGGAGGAAGAAGTTCACTACAACAGAGTTAATAGAGTTTTATCACCGTGAATTCTTAGATTTAGAAGTCTTAGGTGAAACATGTAGAAACGGTAAAGAGTGGGATCGATGTAATTGTTGTTAAAACGGTTCCCATTAGAGTAATTTAAGTAATAAACTAAAGTATAGTTGTTTAAAACTTAAGATAGTAGAGTGAAGACACTCTCTATTAGTAGTGTACTATAATTTAACTATACTAATAAAGTTACACTAATAACTAGAGTTTTTTATAAATACTATTATAATTACGTACTTTTGGGTAAAACTACAGTATTTAAAGAATTATTTTAGGTAATAAGAGAATATAAGTGTTTACAAGTGACTACAAATGCCTTGTCACAAAGTAAAATAACAAAAACGACTATAAATATATAATAAATTTAAATAATTAATAACTATAAATATAATAACTATGAATTACTCTGAAATTAAAACTTTATTAACTATGTGTATGAATGCAACCGAAGAATTGGGTTGTCAACCGATCTCTGACGATATAGAAATCGCTATAAATACTCTAGAATACGCTAAAGAACAAGAATTTATTAATTAATTAAAACTATAACTATGAAGTACAATTGGAATGAAGAAACGGTGCAACACTTTAAATTCGAATCTTTCTATGAAGGTAGAGAAAAGATCGAACAAAGAATTAAAGAATTTGTAGAACTTGACTGTATACCGGAAGACGGGGAAACTGAAGAAGACTTAGTAAATGACCTAATAGAAACAGTATATGAATAGAATACAAAGTCAAATCGAACTACAATATCCCGGTAGATTACGGGAGATAGAAGAATTAATAGAAACTATGAAACTAGAATATGATAGTGACATGTTTCTTGAAGAAGATATAGAAGAATCCATATTAATGGAGTTAAATATAATATAATAAAAACGATAATAAATATATAATAAAGTAAATAATAATAATTAAATATAATAAACTATGAAAGTATTAAACATCAGTAAAAACGGTACAATTAAATGTGAAATGAGTGACGGTCGATTAGGTTACACCTACAAGTCCGGTTACGTTAGAGTGAGTTGCAAAGATCAACCACACTTCAGAAGACGTGGTGTAAAACTCTACCAAATTAACACTAAAGTTAAACACTATAATAAAAACCGTGATAACTACTATTACACTAGAACATTAGTACCTAACGGACTAGATCGACTACGTATGCTATACAACTTCGACCTTAAAAACTGTCAAAATAAGTAGACTATGAAACTGAGTAACTATGAACAAAATGTGATCTTGGTAGCACTCGATCACATGGAAGAACACCTTGAAGCTATCGAACTAGACGGTTGTATAACCGAAGACACTTACAAGTTAAGAATGGAAGCGGTGAATACTGCAAGAACTAAAATAAAAAATAATTAAACTATGAATATGAAGAATAATAAAGTAACTAAAGTAGAACACATTTGGTGTGAAAAGAATGATCGGTGGATATACCTAGAATACAACGAAGACTATAAAATACTCGGTATGAGTTTCATGCAAGGTGACGAATACGATGTATTCAAACACAACTATGCCGATAATGACCCCGGACTAATGGAATTTTATGAAACCATGCTATACACCTTTCCGATCGAGCAAAAATCGGTTGACCGTGTGTCCTTCATAAACAAAGTAATGTGGGCATATTGTAGTGCTGACCAAATTAGAGCGAAATATTAAAAACGACATATAATATATAATAATACTGAAATTAATAATAATAAATACTATAAACTATGATTACTACAAAAAACCAAGCCATTCAGTTTTTAACTACAATGCAACACCTTTACCCCTTTGTTCACCCTGAAGATGATCTCACTCAAATTGATCCACCATTCACACCTGAGCAAGTTAAATACTTAAGCGACTGTTTTGATCAGTGCTACCATCAATTAACTGATCCATGTGGTGTTATACTAGATGAAATACGACCTAAAATGCAATTTTTTAACCCTAAAACCTCAATAAAACTATGAAAATTATACAAGACTTTATATCAACCAAACAACAAATGTTAGATCGTGGTATTGTTGCCACGCCAACCGAAAATTACCTAGAAGCCTTCGCTAAAGCAAATAACGGTACAAACGACTTTTTACTAATGCAAATGGCAAAAAACTATGGCTACCAATTAGCCCTTGATCACTTAACTGAAGAATTATAAACCTATAAAACTAATAAAACTATGAGCGCAACACAAATGTTTCAAATCGCCGACCGACTATACCCAGGTATCAGCTATTGGTCACTAACTAAAGAACAAATTTCTAATGTAATGAACGAATATAATGACTACA
>Ga0208298_1000025_pt1 | contig 59394 bp, 45 predicted proteins | sample 14BtaG_FD_184088 | JGI IMG/M metagenome (GOLD analysis project Ga0208298, IMG submission 184088) | Marine viral communities from the Subarctic Pacific Ocean - 14B_ETSP_OMZ_AT15311_CsCl metaG (SPAdes) (version 2) | ecosystem: Environmental > Aquatic > Marine > Oceanic | place: Pacific Ocean... | reverse complement strand
CAGTTTTGATATTTATTAATGAATAAATCTATTCGGGAGAATTCATTGGCAGTATTAAGACGTTATAACAGATATCAAGGATTAAAAGATTTAGATGTCTTTATTGATGATAGTGCGCCAATTTCACAATATTTTAATGTTGTTGAAGTTCCAGATATTATCACTCAAGGACGTAGTTCATTTTTAGTAGGTGGTTCTCCGTTATTAAAAGACAATGTAGAATTAAAATTTGAAATAGTAAATGATGCAAGTGGCAAGGTAGTTTATACAGAGGCAATACCTAATTATCTTGAAGGAACATCTCGTAGAGTTTCTATTGAAGTGTATGATGATCCCGATTTATTTGGTGATGCCACTATGTATTTTGTTGGTGAATTGAGTCCAGATAAAGTTGATGTTCCAGTAGAATGGTTGGACATTTATAATGTTCGTTGGTATAGTAAAATTTATATTAGTGGGGCTGGTGTAAATACTGAACCAATTTATTTTTATAAACAACCATCAATGTGGGTTGGTGAAATTGTAAAGGGGTTTGTAACAACTACTTATCCTACTGGTTCTGTAACTCAAAGTATAGGAACAGTATCGGGAGATCCATTACCAGGAACAGTAGGTACTTCCCCCATAAAGGAAGAAGCACCAGGCGCGTTTGTAGAACAACTACAGAACTCATACACTTCAAAGATATATGGTGGCGGTGGAAAGAATGCAGGATTTAATAGTAGAGGCAGACGGGTAAGACGGTCATCTCCTGAAGTAGAAAAATTTACAATAAACCTTGATAGTGGAGAGGTGGGATTTGATGCAAGACACATTGGGGCAACCTTTAAAGTAAATAACCCACAGCCAAAATCAACATTTGTAACAGAATCATATCATGAATTTCCTGGAACATTTGAAACTACCATTAAAGATGTTAAAAATGAATCAACTTTAATTCCTACTAAAGAATTTGTTATAACAGATACACGATATCCAGAAGGAAATACACAGAGAGATGTAATAGTTCCACTTGATAATACGGCATATACAATGTCATTTCAACCCGCACCTACTCATTCAACGAGTACGGTTAATTTCCGTTCATTTGCAGATGTAAGAATATCTAAGATGAGAACATTTTCTGGTGATGTTCATAGAGTAAAATTATATTCTCGTAATAAAGATGCGTTTGGTGATTTTGAACAAATAGCAGATACTCCGATAGAAAGTCCAGAGTTGTTATATGATATTTATAGTCCAGCCGGTTCTCGTAGAATTGGTTACTTTGATACTCAGGACGTGATTAATACATATTGGGAGAGTGGAAGTAATACTACATTAACCAGAGATTCAAGTATTTTACTTGATTCGGTATATATATCTGGATCAAGTCTCGCAGAAAATTCAATATTAAAGGCCCAAACCACAGGTTCTTTACCAATAACATTTGTTAAAGATATAGAATATGCAGTTAGGGCAAGAATAGTTGGCAGAAAGTCACTTAAAACAATTGATAGTGATGGTAATACTGTAAATAAGGCAGAACTCGGAATATTTTTATCGGGATCTGCGTTTGAATCCAATCATGGATATGGAAGTGACTTTGGATATCAAATGACTCCTCCAGGAGAATCGAAAGGCGGATTTTTAACAATTCCTGATTCTGTTTCGGAGAGATTAGATTTTGGAATAGTTGAAGAAGTATTTCAACCACTACGAAATGGAACTGCAGTTTTACAATTTGGTGCACCGTCAGGTTATTGGAATATTTCTGATGTATCTATAACTCCTGTAGCAGATACAGGATTTTCTCCTGATTGGATTAGGGTAGTTGCACCAGTTCCACCACTTTCACAAGAACGACCAGATGATTATGAATTTATAGCAGAGTTTTATGATGTAAACAATAATATAGCAGATACAATATCTCATGTAAGTGCATCCACATTCCAAGGTGGAAATTCTTACATACTTGGGGATGATAATGTATTAAGTGGTTCTATGTTTATTGGAAATGCTATTGGTGGTGGTATTGAATTGGCTGGAGTTGGTTCTGGATTTGTTCGTTCAATAGGATATTCAGGATTTACAAGTGGTTCGGCAGGAACTGGTGGACCTGGATTTATGATGTGGAGTGGTTCTGTTTTATCTGATATAACAGATGAATATGATGGAGTTGGATTAGAATTATTTGGTAGTTCTACAAGTTATTTGAGATATAGAACCAATCCAAGTGATCTTGATATTAGAGCAGATGCATTCTTTGTTGGTAATGAAAATTCACAATTTATAAGTGGTAGTGGAAATAATATAGAAATAAGTTCATCCAATTTCCATGTACAGCCCGATGGTGATGTTGTAATGCAAGGAACTATTACAGCCGATGCAGGTAACATTGGTGATTGGCAAATTGTAGATGGTAAGTTAAGTGGTAGTAACGCAACATTAGACGCAGTAGGTGCAGCACTTTATCATACTACAAAGGGACCTGGTAGTGATACTTCAGCAGCATTTGATCTCCGAAGAGATGAATATTATATAGATTTTACACCGAGTGAGGGAGATACAGCAACATCTGGAAAGTATTATGTTAAGTTTGGTCCTAATTTTTCTGTAAGTCAAAGTGGTGTGTTATTTGCAAGTGGAGCAGTTTTTGAAGGACAGATAACAGCATCTACTGGACGAATTGGTGGAGCAGATATAGAAAGTGCATCATTAGCTTATTCACCATATTGGAGAATATCTGCTTCCGCAGATACATCAGATCCAGCATCATTTATTTCATCAAGTAGATTTAAAGTTTCTGCTGGTGGATTAGTTACGGGTTCTGCTATCTTATTAGGTGATAAAGGTGGTGGAAATTATTTACAATTCATAGATGATACTTTGACGGTTGAAGGTGATATTACGGTTAATAGTATTAAGACACCTGCTACAATCGGTGGAGTTGCATCAACTACTCTAAATGCATCATCTTCTATATCTGCAACTGGACTTGCACGATTCGTATCTGCATCTATTGGTGGATGGACAATTAATTCCACTCAAATATCACAAAGTGGTATGTATATGGATTCTTCAGCTAAGGAATTGGTTATTGGCAGTGCAACTTTTGGTTCAAAGGGAATACAATTAGATTATAATAGTGGAACACCAAGAGCTTATATTGGTGACGGTTCTTCTGAGTTTTTAAAATTTGATGGTTCATCTCTATCAATACAAACACAAGATGCACATATAAGTGGTAGTTCAATAACTCTAAAGGCACCGGATTTCTACCTCGGTGATAGTTCAAATTATGTTAGTGGAAGTGGTGGAAATTTAGCAATTTATAGCACAGGAGCAACTACATTAAGTGGTAGTAGTATTCGGTTAGAGGCCCCGCGATTCTTTTTAGGTGGACAATCACAATATGTTAGTGGATCCAATGGAAACATAGAGATAAGTTCTTCTAATTTTCATCTTACTAATGCAGGCGATGTTACAATGGCAGGTACGGTTACTGCAACTGCTGGTTATATTGGTGGATGGACAATTAATTCAACGAACCTTGCAAGTTCAGGTGATGCAGGAATCAGACTTAATGCAAACGGAGACAATGCAGAAATATCCATAAACACTCATACTTTTGCAGGTGAAGGAATCCAACTGGGTTATAATAGTGGAAATCCAAGATTCTATGTTGGTGATGGAGCACAAGATTTTTTAAGATATGATACGAATAATGGTGTAGAAATAAAAACAGCCATTTTCAAACTTGATACAGCAAATTTAGATATAGATAGTTCAACTAATAGTGGATATATTTCACTTGGTTCAACACCAAATACAAGTATTACAGGCACTAATAAAGGTATCTATATGGATGGTACTGGTGATTTCTTACTTTATGGAAGTGCTACTAACTATTTTAAGTTTGACGCATCAGCCGAATCAATTGATATAAAAAGTGATACATTTGATTTAGCAACAACTCAACTCGTCATAGATTCAGCCACGAATAGTGGTAAGATTGCAATGGGGGGAACACCACCAACTGCTTATAATAGTGGTAATGGTTTTTATGTAGATGGAGACTCTAATTTATTAATTGGTAGTGCAAGTGGAGACCATATACAATATAATGCAACATCAAATGTGTTTGATGTTAAAGTTGGTTCATTAGAATTAGATGCAACTAATATAGAAATTAGTTCAACTAATGCAAGTATGTCGTTAGGTGAGGGGAAAATTTTACTTGATGGAGCAAATAGTAAAGTTACGGTGGGTTCAACATCTACTAAACAAATTACTTTACAAGGTCACGCAGATTATGGATATATAGCAACAGGCAAAACATCTGCAACATCAACAACTGCTGGATTTTGGTTAGCAAATAATGATACAGACCCAGAATTTCATGTTGGTAATACAACTGATTATATAAAATTCGATGGTGGAGAAATTGATTTAGCTTCTCGTAAACTTGAAGTTTCTGCATCAACCATTCAAGTATCTACGGCAGAATCTTCTATGAGTTTTGGACACACCGCAGCAGATCCACGGGGTAAAATTATTATCGAAGGTAAGGATACACCAACATTTAGAATGGGACCAGATGCAGACTTTATTAGTTTAGCTACTGGTAGTGGTATCTATATGGATGGGGATGGTAATTTCCGTTTTGGTGATGCAGATGGTGGTATAGTATTTGAAAATGGAAGTTTTGCAATTACTGGTTCTGATGTTGATCTTAATATTACTGATTTGAATATTAGTGCAACAGGATTTAAATTATCTTCTCCAGAAGCTTCAATGTCGTTGGGAACAGACCAAGAAATATATATGAAAGGTGGAAATAATAGTCCATATATTGCAATACAACCAGGTGTAGCTGTTCCAGATAAAAATTATGGTGAATCAGGACTATTTTTTGGAGTAGTAACAGGTACAACACCAAAGGTTTCATTCGTAGGAACTAATGGACATTTAAAAATGGATGGTAGTACTCTTGATATAGACACTACCACTTTTGAACTTGATGCAAACGATGGTGATTTACAAATTTCATCTACACAGAAGTCTATGTCACTTAATGACCAAACGATTGTAATGGATGGAGCAAATGCAAAAATAATGGTTGGTTTAGATGCTACTAAACGAGTTACTATACAAGGTGGTGCTAATGATAACTTTATGGTTATGGGAAGTAAATCTTCCTTTACTCATTTTGACCAATCCACACAAGGTATTATTATTGGGATGGACTCAACTGTTCCAAAATTCGAATTTGCTGGAAGTGCTACAAATTACATATCCTATGATGGTTCAAATTTTGACATAAAACTTTCACAAGGTTTAGAATTAGCAGCTACTAATATACAACTTTCATCAACACACGCTTCTATGAGTTTAGGTGGTGTACCAGGAGCATTGGCTAATATAACATTAGATGGTGCAAACTCTAAGATACAAGTTGGTGCTACTGGTTCAAATTCAATAACGTTACAGGGTGGAACAGCGGATAACTATATGGTTATGGGAAGTAAGAGTAGTTTCACACACGAGGGAAGTGGAACTGCTGGTATTATTATCGGTATGGACGCGACCAACCCACAAGCAGAATTTGTTAAGGATTCAGGTAATTATTTTATTTTTGATGGTTCAAGTGGTGTAGATATTAAAACTACTAATTTTGAATTAGATGCGAATACTGGTGATTTACAATTATCATCAAACCATAAATCTATGAGCCTTGGTGATGGTAAAATTAAATTACAAGGGGCAGCCACACCATATGTTCAAGTAGGTACAACTAATCCAATTACTTTAAAAACTGATGGTACTGATTCATATATGACTATGGGAAGTAAAACTTCTTTTACTCATTACGATAAATCAACTGTTGGTATTATTATCGGAATGGATACAGGAGTTCCAAAGTTTGAATTAGCAAAAGATAGTAAAGATTATTTAAGATGGGATAGTACAGACGGACTTGATATAAAAACAAGAAATATGGAAGTAAGTGCTTCTAATATTCAAATCTCATCATTACACGCAAGTATGAGTATTGGTGATCCCGCTTCGAGTGGTGGAGCAATAGTTTTACACGCAGATGGAACTGATAAGATGTTGAAGTTTGGTGGTAAGACTACATTTGACCAAACAACTACTGCTGGATTAATAATGGGAATGGACGGAACGTCACCAGAATTTGATTATACGGTTGGAACTTCTAACGATCAATATGTTAGAATGTTAACATCTGGTATCTTTATGAAAGTTCCAAACTTTGAATTAGATACTACTAATCTTGATATAAGTTCTACAAATAGAAGAATACAAATTTTTAACGCCTCGAATAAAGAAGTAGTTAGAATTGGTGAGATAAGTGAAGCCGCGGGAGATGAATTTGGTATAAAAATGTATGATGGAACAACATCTGGAAGTGAACATGATGATGATGGATTTAGCGATGTTCTTGCTATGTTTGGTGGACAAGGAAATAAAATTGCTGGATGGGAACTTACAGGAACTCAAATTAGAAGTATTCCAGCGGCAGGTATGGGTGAACAGTTTGCTGAAGGTGAAGTAGGACTTATTCTACAGGCTAGTGGTTCAATAGAAACATCAGATTTTGTAACTGGACTTAAAGGTTGGAGAATAAGTTCACTTGGAAATGGTACTGCAGAATTTGAAAATGCAAGAATTAGAGGAACATTAGCAACTACTGTATTCGAAAAAGAAAGTGTGAATGTTGTTGGTGGACAATTAATGGTTGCAAATTCAACAACACTTGAGTCATTGAAAGATGTAAGTGGTAGTATTATATGTGGAGTTCCATCTATGTCAGCAGCAAGTACAACGATGAGTGTTGCAAATGTAAGTGGATTTAGGGCAGGTGAAATATTAAAATCTAAAAAGGTTAATAGTACTGGATTTACGGTAGAGTATTTATATATATCTGGTTCACAAAGATATACAGCGGCAGGTTCACCTTATTCAGCCTCTATTGCGGCAGCAAATATGGGAGCTGTAGACCCTGATGGATTAGCGGGGGAGATATATGTTGAACGTGGTCTTGGTCAAACTGTATCTACAGGTTCAGTTATAGGAACATTGGATGGTGCAATCGATGATAGTGTAACTGCAATAACTTTGAGTACTGGTACTGGTTACGCGGCACAATCTATATTAAAGATTGATGATGAAAGAATGAAAGTTGTATCTCATTCTACTGGTGGTGGTTTAGTTGTTGTAAGAGATTTTCATGATACTACAGCCGCGGCACATAGTGATGGTGTAAATGTTCATGTTATAGACCCAAATAATGAATTTTTAGCGGGATTAGTTTCAACTCCAGAAACTTATGAAGAAGGTCAAGTTTTTGTTTCAACTGGTGTATATGCACCAGCAGATGATGTATCAAGTGGTTATATTTTAATGAACGCTAATCCAAATGATATTTCAACACCATATATGGATATTGTTGAGAGAACTGGTAGTGGTGTTTATGATTTACAATTACGAACAAGAATAGGTGATTTAAGTGGTTTAAGTTCTGCATATCTATACGGAGATGAAGAACCAGGTTTTGGTATTTATACAGAAAATGGATTTTTCAAAGGTGCTATACATGCAATGACAGGATCCATTCACGGTATTCTTCATGTAGCAACGTTAGCTGGTGGAATAGAAACAGGAGCAAAAATTTCTATTGGTAGAAATGTTTCTGGAACACAAGATGGAATTTATATAAATAATAACAATTATTGGTTTACAGATGCAGAGTGGAGAGTTGGAGATGGAACTAATTATCTTCATTTAACTGGTAGTGGTGGTAATCTTGGAAATGATTTACGTGTTAATCTTGAAAAATTAGAATTAAACGCCGGAGGTGGTAATTTAAAAATATCATCTACTAATAAATCAATGTCGTTTGGTGATGGGGATATAATTTTCCAATCATATGATGCAACTAATTCATGGGGAAGAATTGGGGCAACCTCAACTAAAGCAATATACATTACTGGTTCAGATCAGGTAGGGGCAATTAGAAGTGGGAAAACAAGTGTAAGTGATACTACTGAAGGATTTTGGATAGCAAATAATAACGCTGATGCGGAATTTGTAGTGGGTGATGGAACAGATTATCTTAAATTTGATGATAATAATTTGACCATTAAAACAAGAGAATTTGAATTAGATGCGGATACGGGTGATTTACAAATATCTTCAACTCAACATTCTATGTCTTTTGCAGATGGAACATTAAAGTTAGGAAGAGCAAGTAATGGTATTTCTTATCTAAGAGTCGGTAGTACTCTTGGAAAGGATGTACAAATAACAGGTAGTGCAACATTAGGTGTTATTAGAAGTGGTAAAACATCAGCAGCAGATACTACTGAAGGATTTTGGTTAGCAAATAATAACGCTGATGCAGAATTTGTTATAGGGGATTCTACCGATTTCATCAAATTCGATGATAATGAACTCGAAGTAAAAACAAGAAAATTAGAATTAGACGCTGGTGACGGAGATGTACAGATTTCTAGCACTCATGCATCTATGAGTTTAGGTGGTAAAAAGATTGTATTAAAAGGAGACTCAAATCCATTCATAACAATTAATTCTGGAAGTGCTAATGATATAAAACTAAAAACAGACGGAACTGATGCATATATGGTTATGGGTAGTAAAGATGATTTTGGTGATGAGGGTAAAGATACTGCTGGTATTCTAATTGGTATGGATTCCAACAACCCACAAGCAGAGTTTGTTAAGGATTCAAGTAATTACTTTATCTTTGATGATGGAGTTGATATTAAGACAGATACTTTCCAATTAGATGCAAGTGGTGATTTACAATTATCATCTACTCAAAAGTCTATGAGTATTGCAAACGGAGCTATTGAATTAGCTTATTCTGCATCCACTCAAGCATATATGAAACTCGGTAGTACTGGTGGTCAAGGTATTGAGATGACTGGTAGTAACTATGGTGGAACGATTAGAAGTGCAAAGGAAAATATTAGTGATACTACTGCAGGGTTTTGGTTACACAATCAAGCAGGAACTACTGAATTCCATGTTGGTGATTCAACAGAATATATTAAATTTGATGGAACAGATTTATCTATAGCTTCAGCCCATCTTGATATTACAGCATCTAATATTGATATGACTACTGATGAATTTCATTTAGATGCGACAGATATAGAAATATCATCAACTGAAAAGTCAATGAGTTTGGGTTACAATACCAGTGCAGCTCACGGACTTACAATGGTTGGTGGTTCTACATCTCAAATAGGATTTGGAACAAAAGATAGTTACAGAATGAAATTGGTGGATAATGGAAGTGATTCTTATCTACAAGTTGGTGCACCAACATTTGCAAGCCCTGCACAAGCTGGTATTTTAATTGGTAGTGATAATGGTACTGCTGAATTTCACATTTATAATGCTGCAAATAAAAAGATTTCATTTGATGGTAGTGATTTTGATATAAGAACTACAAAACTTTATTTAGAAACCACAGGTTTAACATTAAGTGGTGATAGTGGAACTGATACAAGTAATTACTTGACATTAGGTTCTGCAACTTCTGTGGATGATGGTGAGGGATTTTATGTAGATGGTGGTGGAAATTTTAGAATTGGAACTGCCACAACCGTTGCTAGTCCATCATATATGAAGTTTGCTTCTTCCGCATTAAGTGTTAGGACTTCAAATTTAGTAATTGATACGAGTAAAATAGATATAACAACCGAACATGGTGGTATGATTGCACTTGGAGCAAGTTCAGCATCGTTATCTGATTTAAGTTCAACTGGTATTTTCCTAAGTGGTAGTGGTGCTTTCAATATACAGAAAAACGCTAGCAATTATATTAGATTTGATGGTACTAATGCAATGGAGATTGCATCAAGAACATTTACACTAAAGGGTGGTGGAAGTGCAGGTGCACCAAAATTATACATTGCAGGAACTACTTCAGCCGGTGTTATAGCATTAGATACTTCTGATGCAGATGCAGCAACTCGTGGAAGTGGTACTGGTATTTATATGAATCATAGTGGTGAGTTTAGAGCTGGTGTAGGTGGTGGTAATAGAATTGATTTTGATGGAAGTAGTACTCTAACTATACAATCTGATACTTTTGATTTACTAACTTCCACACAACACATATCATCATCTAATGGTGGTGTTATTGCAATGGGAAAAGCCATTCCGAAAGATTTTAATGATACTGGAATCTTTTTAAGTGGTAGTGGTGAGTTTAATTTACAAAAGGATTCAAATAATTATCTAAGATATACCACAGGTGGTGGTATGGATATAGCATCTCAAAACTTTACATTAACTGGTACAAGTGGAACTATATCACTTGGATCTTTGACAGATGTTAATGACATTGCCGATGCCGATACTGGATTTTATGTAGATTCAAGTGGTAATGTATTAATTAAAGCAGGTGCGGCCAATACTGGTTATCTTAGAGCTACCGATGATAATATTATACTAAAAACATCAGAGTTCTATATAGGAGATCATGCCAATTATATTAGTGGTAGTGGTGGAGCCATTGATATAGCAGCAGATACATTTGATTTACAGACCACCACAATGATATTGGATAGTGGAACTAATAACGGAACTATTAGATTGGGTTCAAGTGCGGGACCATCTTCGGTATCTGCATCTACTCAAGGTATTTATATGGATGGAAATGGAGATTTCCAAGTATATGGAGATGCGGATAATTACCTTAGATTTGATGTTAGTGATAAGTTAGAATTAAAATCAGAAAACTTTGAATTAGATACTCCAGGATTAGATATTGTCGGAACTGATGCTTCAACACCAACAAATAATAAAATCACTTTGGGTGCTACAGCAAATAGTAATGTTTTAGGTTCAAGTCAAGGTATCTATATGGATGGTGCTGGAAATTTCTTACTTTATGGGAGTGCAGAAAATTATTTTAGATTTAATGCAGGTGGTTCATCCATTGACATAAAATCAGATTTATATGATTTAAATACTACCAACTTGAGAGTTTCATCATCTGCTGGTGGAACTATAGCAATGGGAGAAATTGTTCCAAAATCAATAAGTGGTTCGGGAATATTCCTAAGTGGTTCAGGTGATTTCTTAGCCGGTAATCATACTGGTAATAAGATTCAGTATAACCAAGCGGCCAGTGCCGTTATAATGAAATCAAATCTATTTAGTTTAGATGCAACAACAATAGTTATTGATTCTTCTGCAAATGATGGTAAAATAGCACTTGGAGCAACACCACCATCGGCTTATAATTCTGGTAACGGTTTGTATTTAGATGGTACTGGTAAATTCTTAGCCGGAAAGGCAACAGGAGAAAGAATCCAGTATGATGGAAGTAATACTTTAATAATGAGTTCTTCTACTTTCATATTGGGAGATGAAGGAAGTGCATATATAAGTGGTTCAAATAGTAATATAGCAATAAGTTCATCAAACTTCTACTTGGCCAATGATGGTAGTCTGAACGCCGGAGCAGGTGCATTTACATTAGATACAAATGGTAATGTATTCATGTCTGGTTCAATAAGTTCAAGTATAGGTAATATTGGGGGATGGAGAATAGAATCAGATAAATTAGCTGGTAATGGTGGAATTATAACTTTAGATGCGGAGAATGGAAGAATACTTGCAGGAACTGGTACTGATATAATTAAAATAGATGCCAGTGATTCTGATTATAGAATATGGGTTGGTCACGGTACTGCAGGATCAGCTCCATTTAGAGTTGAAAAGGATGGTGGATTAATTGCAACTGATGCAGACGTTGCGGGAGTAATACGGGCAGCTACTGGTTACATAGGTGGATCAGGTGGTTGGACAATTGCAACTGCCAAATTACATTCGGGAACTAACATAACACTTGATTCAGGAACAGATGAAGTTCAAATAGATGGTAGTGGTGCATTAGGAATGTATTTTGGTCCACATGGGGAACTTAATAGTTCGGCAGAAAACGCTACGGGAAGTTTTTGGATAACACGAGATGATTTCAGTCGTCAAATTTTTAGAGTTGGGGATCAATATCAATTCTTAAAATTTGATACTGGTGGAACTCCTAAACTTTTCGTTAGTTCGAGTGATTTTCTACTGGGAGCTCCGAGCACAGCATTTATTAGTGCTTCAAATGGGAATATAGAAGTAAGTTCATCTAATTTCCATGTATCGTCAAGTGGTAATGTATATGGTAGAGATGTTTATCTTACCAATGGAAATTTTGAGGGAACTGTTAATGCAAATGCTACTATTCAAGGTGCTACAGTTAAAACTGGTGGGGGCAACCAGAATATATCCGCACATAATGTAGTCATAACTGGCCCAGATGTCCTGGGCCAAGGGGCAGGGAGTTATTTGTTTACACCAGCTTCAGGCACTCCATATCATGATGCAGACCTTAGTTGGGGAGATTTTCTGTTACTCGGTGATTCTGTATTGGGGAATGACGGGGAAACAGGTAGGATAGCATTTTATAGCGGTACTGGAATGGTATTTAAAACCACCGCTGGTACAAATTCAATAACAACTGGTACTGAAACTGGATTAACAATTGAGGTGAATCCATTTTCGGTGGCCTTGGAATCTGATGGATCCAGTTATGGAACTGATAGTCATAGAATTGTAGGAAAATATGGTGCACTTAATGCTTGGTATATGAGATCTAATAATACTGGTAAATCCCTTTGGCATATAGGATCATCTTTAAATGATGGTGTATATCCTGGCCAGATACTTGCATCAAATTTATATGATGCATCAGGTGTAGGTTTAATAACACCAATTATAGGGCGACAGACTATTGAAATTGATCATGCTGCGGATGCAACTGCAATAGAAGCTGATACCTATGTGGATTTATATTCTGGAGGGTCGAATGCCAATTTAACCGGTACATATCGTGGATTTAATTCAAAACTACGGGCTGTCACAGATCAAGCTTCACTGAGGTTAACTAAGTGGATAGGATATGATACAGATGTCACTGGTACGATGACCTATCAAATGCAGTTTAATCCCGAAGAACTGATAGGAGTACGAGGTAATATACAATTAGATGCAGATCAGCTTGGAGATACTAGCCAAGGTGGATCGGTTACTGAACATTATTCAGGTAGTCTGGTTGGTGTACAGGGGAAAGTACATATTACTGATGAGTTCCAGGCCAACCAATCTTCACAAGACGAACATCATATTACAATAACTGCTTTTAGTGGAAGTATATCAACAGAGGGCCTTGAGAACAGCCAAGCGGACAACTCGTTAATAACTTACGGGTTAAAATTAACTACTCATAGTGATGGTGATGCTGTTCAATATGGAGCTTATACAGAAGGTGAAGATTATAATTACTTTTCTGGAAAGATTGGGATTGGCGATACCACACCAGATTATCCACTTGATGTTATGGGACAAGCTTCAAATATATCTATATACGCACAATATGATGTTGCTGCTTATTCGGATATTAGAGTTAAAGCAGATATAGAAACTATTACTGAACCATTGAGTAAAGTTTTAAAAATGAGAGGTGTTACTTTTAGAAGAACTGATGAAGGTGCATCTGATAAAAGATTAATGGGAGTTATAGCACAAGAAATAGAGGATATCGTGCCTGAAGTTGTTAGTACTAATGAAATTGAAGATAGTGATCGGTTTGGTCATAAGTCAGTATCATATGGAAATATGACTGCATTATTAATAGAAGCAATAAAAGAACAACAAGAACAAATAGATGAATTAAAACAAGAAGTAAAGGAGATAAAAGATGCCAGATCCAGGTGATATGTTATTATTAGCAAAATTGGGAAGAGCGGTTGGATCGAGTGCCAATTATACTACACTAACAAAATTGGCTGCAGACGGTAGAGGTTCAACTGGAACACTAACAAAAATGAGTCATTTTGATGCAGGAACTGTTGCAAGTATGACTCTTAATCCAGATGATGGAAATTCTGGAACAACTACGGGTACTATGAACTTTACAAGTCCTGGTAGTTTATTTATATCTCGTATAGCGGGAAGATTCCAAAATTTTACTTGGACTGAAAGTACTGATGACTTTAATCTACTTACAATTGGAGGTAGCCAAGATTATACAGCGACAATTACAATATCAAGTGGATTTCCGGGGTTAGATACGGTAACCATTACAGGAAAGTTTCATGAGGCAGGATTCAGTGATGGATTTAATGATCATGTAACAGGTTATAATACGAATAAGTCAGATAATTTTAATTATGGTGACGCAGGTTAATAAATAAAAAGGTAAATAAATGGCAAATTATTTAACAACAAGTACAACAAAACCAACGACAGCTAATACTAGTCTCAGAGTTGAAGATAAGGTGATGATTGGCGCGGATGCAGATCCTTTGGTTGCTTTGCATGTTACAGGCGAAACATATGTAACTACAAATATCACTGCATATTATTCTTCAGACATAAGTTTGAAAGATAATATCAGACCGATAGAAAGTGCCATTTTTAAAGTTCAACAAATTAGAGGTGTTACATTTGATTGGAATGAAAAATCAACTGAGATACAACAAGAAAAAGGTCATGATGTAGGACTCATAGCTCAAGAAGTAGAAAAGGTTTTACCCGAAGTAGTTCAAATTCGTGAAGATGGAATCAAAGCAATTGCATATGAAAAGGTTGTACCGTTATTAGTAGAAGCCATAAAAGAACAGCAAACTCTTATAGGGGATTTATCAAATAGAATAAAGTCGTTAGAGGAAAGATAATGGCCATTCAAGATGGATTTAAAATATTAGGACTAACAATTTATGATGGTGGTGGTGGATTTGAATACCGAACAACTGGCAGTTTAACAATGAGAGCACCAGGATCTCATTCTATTGGTGTGGGTAGTGGATTTCTTGGGAGATATTATACTACTGATCCTACTGGAGAATCTGGACGACATACAATTTATTCTGCATCAATTCAGGCACGAGGAAAAAATTATTCAAGTGGTTCTTGGGGATATCAATATGGTGGTAAACCGGCTCCAGGAGAATTTATTAGTGTTGGAATTAAAGGAACAGGATCAGGTTCAATAATATTTCCAACAATAGGACAAGATAAATCTATGTCTTTTTCTGATATAAATGTTGAGAGGGGAGTTGGGGCCACCAGTAAAGCAGATATACACGAGTTATATCAAGACTTCTCATCAATTGCAGGAGATGTTCATACGGATGTAACAGGTAAACCTAATTTTGATTGGTTTCAAGGAGGACCTCGTTCAGCATCATCAGCACAGAATTATCAATCACATCCAATTCGGTTAGATGAATTTTATGGTTCTAATTATTCTCAATATGGTGGTGTTGGTTGTCTTGGAATAGGAACACCTATAACAATGGCAGACGGAACTACAAAAAATATAGAAGATGTGAATATAGGAGATATGATAAGGTCAGCAACTGTTCCTGGTATGCCATTAGATTTTGATGAAGAAGATACTTGGTCAGCTTGGAGTGGAACACCACACGTCAACCCATCTGGTTCAGTATGGGCAACTGCATATTATGATATTCAAGAGATAAATCGAGTTACACCAGCAAGTGCAAGAGTAATGGACATTTATTTTGATTATTATGATAATTATTATTTAGTGAATGGTTCTTTAAAGGCAACATATGAACATCCATTTTTTATAATAAGAGATGGTAGTTATTATTTTAAAACAACAGCCAGTTTATTACTTGGTGATAAGTTATTTAAAACAAACAATGAGTTTGAAACAATAGAAACAGTTGAGTTCGTAAATGAACCATTAGAAACAGTTAATTTAAATGTAGAAAATTTAGATGTTTATTTTGGTGGAGGTTATTTAATGCACAATGTACATGGAAAATAGTTATGAGTTATGATGTTTATTACGCCACAGGAGGTGGTTCTTTAGTATATGGTGGAAGTGATGTTTGGGTTAATAATTGGTTACGAGAAGTAGCCCCTAAACTTAATCATCCATCCAAATTACTAATTCATCGCCGTAGACCAGATTGGAATGATAAAGTAGAGTTCGATAGTCCAATAGAAGTTATGTGGCAAGGAGATAATCCAAAAGATTTTGAAAAAATCGCGGGAGATGCCCGTAAAATTCATATCTTACACGGATATTATACACCACATAAGATAATAGAAAATAATCAAGATAAAATTGATTCGGTATGTATTCATGTATCAGTTCAATTATCTTTAAATGCCGGTTTTCATTTGGGATTACCTAAATTGATGCATTTTTCAGCAAATCGAGCGTGGGAACGAAGAATTGCACAGATAGCTAAGAAAATTATGTGGATTGGTTTGGATAAAATTCCTTTACATGACCAAGTAGATATTATTGATATACCAAATTATTATGAATTTACACAAAATAAAAAAGTATGTATGAGTAATAGAGTAGGATATGCGGCACGCATGGAAACCCGTAAATCACCACATTTCTTAGAAGGTATTGATTCATATGCATTCACCGATTTGGAAGATTGGAAGTGGTGGAAAGAAAGATGTGGATATAAATTTGAAAAAACAAGATTATATCAATTTAACTATAAGAACATACATAGGTTCTTTGATAGAGAGGATTGGGGAATATCTCATAGCTGTCATCTACATGAACCATTCGGTTATTCTATATTCCAAGCATTAGATTATGGAAAACTACCTATATTACAAAAAGATTGGCTGAGAGACTATGAATATCCATTCAGGGCTTTTGATAAGAAAGAATTTGATGAACAAATAAAGAACATTTCAGAGTTATCAGAGAAAGAAAGACAGGGACATTTGGATGGATTGAGGGATTATTGTAGACAATATGATAATAAGGATGAGTGGATTAAACGATATTTAGAAATATATAATGAGTAGTATATATTGATCCGGGGTACACGATAGTGTGTAACACTATATATCGCGCAAAATCCTGAAAAACGGAAATTTCTTGCACATATAATATTTATTAGTGTTAAGGACACGCAACGGGACGCGTAGTTTACGATAAATCGTCTTTTCCACGCGAATTTTTTTGGAGAACTTTTTTGGCAACACCAACAGCAGGAACTAAACTATCATTAGGAAAACTCGGTAGAGCAACTGCCGTAGATAATTCCGATTACACTTCTAAAACAAGTTTAAATAGTTGTGCCAGAGATAGTTCAACTGGCAAGTCAAGTCTTAGTGATTTTTATATAAGTGCAGTTGATAATGCTTTGGATGGTTATCCATACGTGGATGAACAAACCAACGAAATTTATACAATGACCTTTACTAATGCAAATTCATCATTTGCATCTCGTATAGCGGCAAGGGCTGATAATTTTACTTGGACTACCAGTAACGCATCACTATTTAATATGTCTGGTACTGAAGATGTTACTACTCAATACAATGCAGGTGCAATATCAGATAATACTACGCCGGGTACGTTGGAAAGTAACTTAGTTACTAATCCAGAATTTGAAAATTGGATAAGTGCAGCAACACCAGATAATTGGACTAAGAGTGGAACGGTATCAGAAAACACAAGTGGAGCAACTGGTAGTGCAGTAGAATTTGAAACTGATCGTGCATATATTGAACAATCATTTACAGTTCAAGGAAATTCTACTTATCAAATTAGTACTCTTGGAAAATCATCGAATGCAGGAAATGGAAATTTTGATATTACTATTAGTGGTAGTTATCATCAAAATACTTATACGAATACCGGAACAGGAACAGACTGGACAGAATTTAGAGAAGATTTTTACACGAGTGGTTCTGCTGGAGTGACACAGACTTTAAAATTAAAATTTGAAGCTAACATTGTAGGTGGAGTAAATCCATCATTAGATACGGTAAGATTTCAGAGGTGGGAAGGTGCCCATATGAGTGATACAGATGTAACCATTACAGGAAAGTATCACGATGATGGACAGAGTGATGGATTTAATGACCACGCGACAAGATACAACACGGCTATTACAAAAACAGTTGAAATACAAGATACTTATGGTGGTCTTGCAATTGCATGTTTCTTACCAGGAACTTTAATACTTATGGCAGATAATACTTCTAAACCAATAGAAGAAATAAATGTTGGAGATGAAGTAATGTCGTTAGATTTACCTGGACTTCCAGATGAAGATTTGGGATATTTGGAGTGGAAATCATTTACAATGAGGCCATTGGATGGTGAAGATTTAGAAATATTGGTATCGAGAAATAAAAAAACAGCATTTGTAGAAAATTTATTTTATGATTATATGGATGGATATTATAGTATAAATAATGGTTATTTAAAGGTTACGAGGGAACATGACCTTTTTACATATGCAGATAAAAAGTGGAGATGGAACACTGCCCGTGAATTAAAAGAAGGCATGAAATTATTAAATTTTTTGGGTGAAATTGTGAATATAGATTCTGTAGAATGGATAGATGGTGAAGTAGAAGTGATAAACTTTGATGTAGAACCATTGGATATTTATTATGCAGGTGGAGTATTAGTTCACAACAAAGGAGCAAGTTCTGAACCATAAATAATATGATTTGAGAATTTTTTTAACTATTTATTTAAGGATAATAATAGGTTTTATATGTCAATACTAAATCGTGGTTGGATTTACGATTCAATAACAAGAAATGAAGATTCAGGTTCAGTATCATATAGATGGACTCATGGTGCCAACGACTCATATTTGGGTAGTGGTATTTTTTACTTTGCCGTTCCGTATTTCTTAAAGGCCGAAGTATGTGTCTGTCTTGGTAGTGGTGGTGGATATGTGCCACGATTGATGGTTGATTGTGTTCACGAATTAAATGAAACTCAAATGTATGGTGAAGATAAATATGGTGAGGTTTATGTAGTAGATGCGACAAATGGTTTTAATGGTGAAGTTGATTGGTCTGATGAAGATAGTTTTTTACGAGAAAAATTTAATCCTAAATTTATAAACACAACAACTGAAGATGCATTTTATAACTTTTTCGTTAAACGAGATGTTAAGATTGATTATTTACATATAGATGCAGACCATACCTATGAGGGTTGTAAACTTGACTTTGATTTATATTCTACTATAATGAATGAAAATGGAATTATATCAATACACGATACAGATAGAAAATATTGGGAAAACTTTGAAACTTATGATGGAGAGGAACATGATTCCTGTACGGGTCCGAGTGAAGTTGTAAAAGAAGTTAGTGAAGAATGGGAAGTATTTAATTTATTTGATTATAAAGAAAAGAATGAAGTATTACCTTCTTCTGGATTAACTTTATTGCGGAAAAAAGATGAAGTATAAAATAACAAAGTTTACCGAAGAAGAAAAACAAGATATACTTGAACGATATGGTGAATGGATGAAACCCGAAAATATAGTTTGGGTAGAAAAGGAATATAAAGATTCTTTTGCATCTTTAATTGGATCATTGGGAGGTGATGGAATTATACAAATACAGAAAAAAATAGAATCATTTATATTTGCAAAAACCTATGCAGAAAAGATATGGATATTGGAAAAGATAAAGGATTGGAATTCTCATACTTCACCATATATTGAAAGTAGAATAGGGGAATATCCAATAAAAGATTTTAATGATGAAACCAAACAAAGAATTTTATTGGAAGAAATGGAAGGTGGTGGAGTAGATGGCCAAGGATTTTTAAGTGATTTTATAGAGGAGAGAATAAAATTAGAGAATTGTAAAAGTTTTAGGGAGGAAATGAATGTTCGTCAAAAATTATCAGATTGTGAAATGCACACAACACCATATGTTGCAAAAAGAATAGGAGATTATGAATTTAAAGATTTAGACGATGAGATATTTCATCGAATAAAATTAGAGGAATGTGAAAAACTTAACAGTAAGTTTATATTAAAAAGAATAAAACCACATATGGGAAAAATACATCCCGAAACAGAATTACATAAACGACAAATATTAAACGAATGTGAAAAACATACTAATGATTATGTTAAAGAAAGGATAAAAGAATTTCAACCACTCACATTTAAGACAAAATTACATGAAGATTTATATGAACAATTACAATGGAGAGAAGATTTAGAACAATGTGAAAAACACACCACAGAATTTATAGAAGAAAATTTAAAATTTTATAAAGGTCGTGGATTAGAAATATTTACACCAACCCAAGAACTTGAACATAGATTAAAACTTGAGGAATGTGAAAAGTTTAATACTGATTATATTTCGAGAGAAACAGCAAGACTAAAAGATGAATATTTAATTCGTGATCCAAACGAAGAATTAAAACATAGAATGAATTTAGCATTCTTTGAGGAGAATGTAAAGGATAAAGAAAAGATAGCGAGTAAAGATACTTTTTGGGATATGATTTCTGTTCATGGTCTTGAAAATATGGATCTTCTTAAAACAGAATTAAATAATGTCGGTAAGGGATTCTGTTTAGCAAAGTGGAATCAAGTTAGTATTCTTTTACAAACTGGTCAAACTCATTCTTGTCACCATCCCCGACCACACGTAATTCCTGTAAGAGAATTAGATAATAATCCATCTGCACTTCACAATACATATTTTAAAAAGATGCAAAGAAAGGCGATGTTAAAAGGTGGTCGTCCAAAGGAATGTGATTATTGTTGGAATGTGGAAGATGCAAATCCAGGAGCATTTAGTGATAGGATTATGAAGAGTGGTGAGGCGTGGGCATTTCCATATTTTGATAAAATTAAAGATTCGGATCCAGAAGAAAACACATTACCACCATATGTAGAAATATCATTCAGTAATCAATGCAATATGGCGTGTGGTTATTGTGATGTAAAAAGTAGTTCTAATTGGCAACAAGAAATAGCAACTAAAGGACATTATCCAACAAGTGGAATGTATAATAATACAGAATGGATGGAACGAGATGGTATTGTTCCTATACCATTTTCACAACCAAATCCATATAAGGATGCATTTTGGAAATGGTGGCCAGATTTATTTCCTAAGTTACACACTTTTAGAATAACTGGAGGTGAACCACTTTTACACAAAGATACATTTAAGGTTTTAGATTATATTATAGAAAATCCAAAAGTAAATCCTATGATTGAAATGTCTGTAAATAGTAATTTATGTGGACCACAAGATTTATTTGAAGAATTTGTTGATAAAGTAAAATATATTACAGAGAAAGATTTAGTTTGGAATTTTGCACTATTCACAAGTATAGAATCTTGGGGTAAACATGCAGAATATATGAGAGATGGAATGGATACTGATAGATTTTGGAATAACTTAGATATGTTTTTGACTAAATGTCAAAAACCCGAAGCCACTATCATGGCAACTTATAATTTAACGAGTGTTCCAACTTATCACGAAGTGATTAAAAGGGTATTTGAGTTAAAAAAGAAACACTATAATGGAAAACGATATAGACATTATGCAATTATTTTGGATACTGCATATTTAAGACATCCCGAATTTTTACAAGTTCGTTTATTATCTACTCATTGGATTGATAAGATTAGAGAAGATGTAAAGTTAATAAATTCACTATCAGAAGAAAAATATACTCATATCTATGGACATGGACATAGTGGATTTTATGATTTTGAAAGAGAAAAATTAAGACGAGTATTAGATTGGGTGGATGCACCACTTGATGATGTAAAATGGTTAATGAAAATGAGGAGAGATTTTGTTTTATTTATTGATGAGTATGATAAAAGACGAGGAAAAAACTTCTTAAAAACTTTTCCTGAAATGGAAGATTTTTATAAATTGTGTAAAAAATTAGTATGAATACAAATTTAGTTACAGTTTGTGGTCATAATACCACAATGTTAAGACATATGTTAAATCATTATAAAGACATAGTAGATGAAATATTTGTAGTTGTATATTTATCATCAGACAAAGATAGGGTTTTATCAGAAGTTACAGAAATTACAAAAGATTTAAATATTGATATACACAAAACAACAATTGAAGAACCATTTAATTGGGAACGGGTTACAGAGTTATATAATCAAACAAAAATGTTACGACCATATGATTGGTGGATTGTAGCAGATGATGATGAATTTCATTTATATCCAAAACCAGTTGAAAATATAGTTGAAGAATGTGAGGAATATGGATATCATTTTGTAACTGGAGCATTTTTAGATAGAATAGGTGAAGGTGGTAGATTCCGTAATGTTTATGATGATAGTGATATTTGGAATTTATTTCCATTGGCAGGTTCATTTAGGTATCATGCTTCTAACGCCTGTCCAAACAAAGTTCCGTTGGTAAAGGGACACGTAGAAATAACTAATGGACAACATTATGTAAAAATTAAAGGAGAAGATACCTATGGTGATAGATGGAAACATAGAAGAAGGTATCCACCAGATAGAGTATTTATTCAAGTTCACCATTTTAAATGGGATTTGTCGGTTGTAAGTAGATTAAAAGATGTTTCAAGTATAAAAAAAGATTATACTTATCACGAAGAATATAAAAGAATGTTTGATTATATATTAGACAATAATATGAAAATTGATATTACAGATGAGAGATTTAAGATTCAGCGAGTTGGAAAAGATTTTAGAGATTATAAAAGGTGGGATGAGATAAGAGATGAGGCTATAGCATATAAAATATGAAAAGATTAGCAGTTATACTTCCATATAATGAACAACATATAGAAAATTTTACAGAACATTTTAAGGCTTCTGTACAAGAGGGTGAAGATTTATATTATAAATTATGTTTTATAAAACAAAAGTCAAACAGACCATTAAATAAAGGTAAATTATTTAATATTGGATATATGTTACATAAGGATAAATTTGATTATTTCTGTTTTCATGATTGTGATTTGATTCCAATTTCGGATGAGTGTGATTATTCTTATGAAAAAAAACCAATTTCATTAGTTGGTATGAGAAATCCAATAGTTTTTGGTGATCAAGAAAAGGTTCAAAATTTTGATGATTATACTTTACCATATGATGAATATTTTGGTGGAGCAACTTTATTCACCAGAGAACATTTTCAAGAAGTGAATGGATATTCAAATGAATATTGGGGTGTTGGTTATGAGGATTATGATTTATTGTTAAGGTGTGTAGTAAAAGGTTTGTCTGTAAGAACTGAATTAGAAACTCAAGTATCAAAAACTTATGGAACTTTTAATGGAACTAATTCGTATATAGAAATACCATCAGAAAATGCAAAGATTAAAAATGCAACCAATAAGAGTTTTACGGTGTCCGCTTGGTTTTGTCCTGATGGAGAACCACCATATGGTGCAGGAGTAGATAATAATAGATGTGAATATAGTATTTTTACACGACCAGGATTTCATACAGGACTTTCATATATTCACGGTGGGTTTTTAAAGTGTGTGGTTTGGATTAGACCACTTGGAAGTAGTGAAAGAGAACCAGTAGTAATACAGACACCATTACGAACTGGTCAATGGTATCATGTTGGTATGGTAGTGGATGATAGGGAACAAGTGGTTACTCTTTATGTGAATGGTAAAGAAGTTGGTAGAAAGAGTTATGAAGGACATCTCGTTGAGTATCTGAATAAACCATATTATATTGGAGTTGGTGATCCGAATTTAAGTGTTTGGAGAAATTTTCATAAAGGACAAATAGCAGAAGTAGGATTGTGGTCAGATGCACTAAAAGATTATGAAATGGAGTTGATTTTTGAAAAGGGAATAGTTAATAGTAAGGGTGAATATGTAACTTCTAAATTACCAGTAGGAGTTTGGGATTTTAAGGGTGGTTATGATAACATTACTTTTGATATAAGTGGAAATGGAAACCATTCAAAGTTCTACAATGTCGGATTTGCAAATAAATCGTTAAAAAGTAATTCAGAAAGATATTTACCTTATAGAAGAAATGGTGCTTATGGTTATTTATCATCCGAAGAACAATATTTAAATCTCGAAAATCTAATGAGAAGTGAACATCCCGAAATAATGACTAATCGTAATACTTTTAATAAAAAGGTTAGAAATCAAATGCAAGATATAGATAAAGATGGGTTATCATCAACAAGATTTAGGATAGTTAATAGACAAAACTATCAAGAAAAACATGAAATAATAGAAGTTGTAATATAATAAGGAGAAAAGTTATGACAACAACAAAAAAAGAAACCAAAAAAACAGATGCAAGAGACGCTCTTGATTCTAATGAAGGTAATGAACTTTCTGCAATAGCAGTAAAATCATTAACCAATTTGGAAGAAAAGGTTGAGGCAATTGATTGGAAATTGTGGGAAATCTACAATATAGTAAAGACTTATGTAGAGACTAATCCAGGTGGTGGAGTATCAGCACCTCAAGTTTCACAACCACAAGCATCTGCAGCAGACATTGCAAGTGAAATTGCAAAGGCTTTAGGTGGACCACAGGAACCTGAACCAAAGAAGTCTGTAGTCGGTAAATTATTCGGTAAATAATGGCCAAGTTGGCAATTATAGTTCCGTATCGGGACAGAGAAGAACATCTTGCCAAGTTCGTACCACACATGGAGAAGTTTCTATCTGATAAAGATATAGATTTCAAAATATTTGTAGTGGAACAAGGGAACGATAGGCCCTTTAATCGTGGTTGGTTAATAAATATTGGATATGATATATCATCACAACAAGGATATGATTATTTTTGTTTTCATGATGTGGATATGTTACCAGAGGACAAAACCTGTGATTATTCTTGGGTAGATAAACCAACACATCTCGCGACAAGACTAAGTAAGTTCAATTATCGTTTAGTTTATCCTGAATATTTTAGTGGAGTAACATTATTCAACAAAGAACACTTTGAATGGATAAATGGATATTCTAACAAGTATTGGGGATGGGGGTTTGAGGATGACGATTTACTTTATCGTTGTAGAAAACGAGGAGTTCCATTACAAGAACAATGGACAGGAAGTTCTAAAGACAAAGCACCAAGGTACATAAGCACTATGGAGTTTAACGGACAGGATTATCTTGAGATAAAGAATACACTTTCATTAAACAAAGTAGTAAATTCATCATTTAGTGTTGAGGCGTGGGTAGAACCGTCTGATGATTTAACTCTCGATGAAAATAAAGAATATGATGAGTTTCATGTATTCACTCGACCAGGCCATCACGTAGGAATTGCCTATACAAGTGGTATGCAATATAAAGGTGGTATTTGGAATAATAATAATGACCAATATATGGTAGTTTCGGATAGACGAACTAATGAATGGGTTCATGTTGTTTATACAATTGACCATTTATTAAAACGATTACGAATGTATGTAAATGGTGTAGAAGTAAATGAATCACCTACTGATTTTTTAGGGAAGATTAAAGAGGCAACCAATGTTCCATATTATATTGGATGTGCAAATCCACACGCACGTTTTGAAGATAGGGGATATTTTAAGGGAACGATAGCACAAGTTACTTTGTGGTCAAATTGTATAAGTCCAGAAGAAGCATCTTATTTATATAATAATGGTTTTCCACGAAATGTTACAGATAATAAAAATTTTGATGGGTGGAAACAGGGAACGGAAAAATATAAGTCTGCATCAACTGTAGTTGGTTATTGGAATTTTGATAATGTAGTTGGTGATATGGTACTTGATAAAAGTGGAAATGATAATCACGCAAAGATACACGGAGCACTTAAAAAGGAAAAAGAATTAAGGATTGGAAGTGTTGCATTAATACCAAACAGACGAGATGGAAAATATACTTGTTTGGAACACGAAGAAAATGGGTGGAGTCAAACTAAGTTTACTCATTGGGAAACACGAGAAAACCAATTACGATTTTTTAACAAAGTTAGACAAGGATTAACAGATCCTAAAAAGGATGGTTTAAGTTCACTTAAATATGAAGTTATACATCAAGAAGAATTTTTAGACAAACACGAGTTTATATCAGTAACATGAAGATACAAGGAAAAGTATGAGTAAAAAATAGATTATGAGAAATGTATATTTATCACAACCAAATTATCTTCATGGACCAAAATCCAATAATATGTATTTACCATATGCTGTTGGGTGTATTTGGGCTTATGCACTAAAAGATAAATATATTAAAAATAATTATAAGTTAAAGGAATTTATCGTTTTCCGGGATCCAGTTGAGGATGTTATTAATAAATTGGATAACCCAAAAGTTTTTGGTTTTTCTTGTTATATGTGGAATGAGGTATATCAATTGGCATTATCAAAGGCTGTTAAGAATACATTTCCAAATTGTTTAATTATTTTTGGGGGCCCCCAGGTTCCAGATGATTCTACAAAGTATTTAAAAGAGAATTCTCACATTGATGTTTGTATTAGAGGCGAGGGGGAAGAACCTTTTCGACAAATATTGTTAGGAAAGAATTTGAAAGAAATAAAAGGTGTTTTTACAAGAGATTCTTATCTTGGTAAACCGGCCAGAATAGAAAATTTGGATGATATTCCTTCACCATATACTAACGGAATATTTGATGAATTAATGTTGAGTTATAAAAATATTGATTGGAATGTAATGTTAGAAACTAATAGAGGGTGTCCATATAAATGCACATTTTGTGATTGGGGTTCTTTGACTTTTAATAAAATTAAAAAATATAGTATAGAAAGAGTTAAAGAAGATTTTGATTGGGTAGTAAATAATGGTATTTCATGGATATTTCTTTGTGATGCTAATTTTGGAATACTTAAAGAAAGAGATGCAAAAATAATAGATTATCTTATTGAAATTAAAAATAAAACAGGTTATCCAAGTCAAATGACTACGAATTGGGCCAAACATTCATCTGATTTTATTTTGAATATGGCAAACAAATTATATAAGAAAGGTTTAATGAGAGCATTTACATTGTCTGTTCAAAGTATGGATGAAGCAGTTTTGGAGGCCACCGAAAGAAAAAATATGGGAGTAAATGATCTTGAACACTATTTTAATGAATGTAATAAAATAAATTTACCTTATTATACAGAGTTAATATTAGGACTTCCTTATGAAACTTATGATTCTTGGGTTAATAATATAATAAAATTATTAGAGTTAGGACAACATTCACATTTGGATACGCATTTTTTACAGTTACTTAGAAATTCTCCACTTAATAAAGAAAATAGAACTATGAAAGTTGTTGAAGTAGTAAATTTTGAAGATGGTTCTGCTTCTACTTTTAAAACAGTAGATGATTATACTGAAGTTTGTCATGTTGTAATAGAAACTGAAACAATGAGTTTTAATGATTTTTTAAAATGTGTTATGTTTAATTGGATGATTATAAATTTTCATAGTTATGGTTGGACTCAAATAGTTAGTAGGTATTTAGTAAAAAATAATATTACAAATTTTAGAGATTTTTATATAAATTTGGAAAATTATATTCACAGATCTAAATTTTTGAAAAAAGAATATAATAATATAAAAAGTAAGATAAAATATTATTTTATTTATGGTCAATTTAAAAATCTAAAAGTCCCAGCTCAGCGTTTTATTTATAGTTCTCAATTTGAATTTCATAAAAATAGTGAAAAAGTATGGAATGAACTTAAAGTTTTTTTCAATCGATATGAAATAAGTGAAGATTTGTATAAGTTCCAACAAAATTATATTAGACAACCAAATAAAAATTATCCAATTGAAAAAACTTTTAATTATAATTGGTTTGACTATATTGTTAATGATAGAGAACTAAAGAAAAATAAATTAAAAGTAAACTTTGATGTTATTGGTGATTTCGATTCTCTGTTTGATTATGGTGAGAATTTATATTTTAGAAAAAGACAAAGCTGGGGTAATACAATTATCAATTAAAATGAAACATAAATTAGCAATATGTGTTCCACACTATAAAAGGAAAGAACATCTTAAAGAGTTTGTTCCACACATGGATGAATTTTTTAAGAATAAAGATATAGATTTTAAGATATTTGTTGCAAATCAAGTATATCCAGATAGTGTAAGTGGATTTAATAGAGGAACTGCAAAAAATATAGCCTATGATGTTGCCCAAAAAGAGGGTTATGATTATTTTTGTTTTCATGACATAGATATGTTACCCGAAGATAATACTTGTGACTATTCTTATCCAGATAAAGTAGAACATTTAGCAGTTAATGTAGCACAATTTGATTATGGATTGAAATACCAAGAATACTTTGGTGGTTCTATTTTATTTACTAAAGAACACTATGAACTTATTAATGGTTATTCTAATGGATATTTTAATTGGGGAATGGAAGATGACGATTTATTTTACAGAACTAAGAAAAAAGGATTGGCCGAAGAAACTTTTATGAATCATAAATCAGATGAACTACGAAATTTTTTAAGATTTAATGGTTTAAGTGATTATGTGAAAATAAGTCCAAATGATTCTATACGAGAAATTACAAGTGGTAATTTTACAATAGCAGTTCTTGTTCGTGCAGAAGATAGATTTGATATTCCAAAATATTTGATTGGTGATGTTGAGAATAGAAAATTTATTCATCAATATATTTTTGGACGACCAAGTTTTCAAATGGGAATAGGATGGGATAATTCAGATGCATATTCATTTGGGTTATTTAATCAGAAAAATAAACACTCTTATATGTGGATAAAAAGACATCCTGATGTTTGGACACATTTGATGGTAACAGTAAATGTTGATGAGAATGAAATGAGATTTTATTTAAATGGGAGAGAATCTGATTCACGATTTGGACATGGTTCACAATCACCATTGGGATTTGAATCGCCATTAAAGAGGTACGGTGGAAATCCATTTTATTTAGGAGTTGGTGATCCTAATAAAGAAGAATCTAATTCTTTCGCGGGTGATATCTCACAAGTTTGTCTTTGGAATTCAGTTTTTGATGAGGATAGAGTTAAAGAATATTATTCTACTGATTATCCTTTTGATGGTAATGATATACAATTATATTATGATTTTTCAAAGATTCAAGATGACATTGTTTATGATTTTAGTGGTAATGGAAATCATGGAATATTAAATGGTTGTTCAACTGGATTAGAACCTATTAGTAAAATACAACATACAACATTGCCATATAGAAATAGACCAGGTAGATTTTTCTCACAACATCACAAACGAAATGATATGGTAGGTGGAAAGTGGGTACATCAAAAAGATACAAGTGTGAACGAAAAACGATTTGTAGAAGAAGTACAGGGTGGAATTATAGATACAGACGAAGATGGACTTACAGATTTAAATTATAGTGTTGTAAAACGAGAAAAGTTATTTGGAACTGAACATGAAATGATAGATTTTAGATGTGAACAAGAAATACCAAGTCATGTGGAGTTTTAATGATTACATTAGGTTATGATTTTTATAAACAAGATAAAATTGAAAGTCCAAATGGATTGATAGGTCAAAAAATTACTGATAAAAATAAAGACACTTCAAATATTTTTCAATTATATTTACCACCTTATTTAATAGAGATGTTTAAAAGGTTTAAAATTGATTTTAAAATTGATTCCGTTGATAATATTAAAAAACAAAATTTAAAAAATAAGTGGATTTATGTTCTTGATTGTATTGGAGATCCACGTGGGTGGTTAGGAAAATATGATGAAGAAGATGAGAATTCTATAAAATCATTATTTAGTGGAATTAGTAAAGTTACAATAAATCAAGTTAGAAAAGATAAAGCAGTTATTATGATATATCAACCAATGGAAGGTTATTCTACTGATTGGTTAGGTGAAGATATTTTTAAGATAATATATGATGAGATAATTAAATATAAATTAAATCCAAAAAATATTTTATATGTAACAGGTAATTGTAAATTACATTCTGATTTTAAAAAATGGAAACCCAAATCAAAATATTCTGATTTAGATAATATTATTGTACATTCATTTAATAATGAGAGGTATTTAGATTTTAGGTCTAAGTGGGATATTGCAGATTTAAAATCTAAAAAGAAAAGAAAAAAATATTTTTTATGTTATAATAGAACACCGAGAGGTCATAGATTATATTTATTATCTTTATTACATGGTAGTGGGTTAATACCAAAAGGTTTTATATCTTGTCAAAAGTTTGATAATTCGTGGTTAAATGGTTATTTTATTAATTTAGGACTTGGTAGAAATTTAAGAAGTAGAATGTTAAAACTTATAAAAGAATTTAATGAAGGAACGCCATATATTGTAGATGTGGATGAATGGAATACAAATCATTTTGATACATCACCACCTTGGCCATATGAAGAATCATTTTTTTCTGTTACTACAAATACTTTATTTGAAGAAGAGGCAGTTTTTTTAGATGAAAAAGTATGGAAACCGATATTAAACTATCATCCGTTTATTTTTGTTGGATGTAGCGGTAGTTTAGAGGAATTGAAACGACAGGGATTTAAAACTTTTCATCCTTTTATAGATGAGTCATATGATAACGAAAAACATCCGTATAAAAGAATGATGATGATTTCTAAAGAGATAGAAAGATTGTGTAATTATACATTAGAAGAAATGCAGGGATGGTACGATCAGTTACTTCCGAGATTGATTCATAATCATAAAAAATTATTTGACATTGGTAGTTTTAATAATTTTGTTGATGTCCTTATTAAGAGCACAAAAAATTAGGTTAAAGATGAGTGATAAATATTTGGTTACCAGTGGTTGTAGTTATTCAGATGTATCGTTAAATGCATGGCCAAAACACATAAATAATTTTTTACCGAATTTATCCACAATAAATAAAGGTGCATCATCAAGGGGCAATGATTACATAAGTCGAACAATCATTAATAGTGTACAATCTCTACTAAAAAAAGGAATTGATCCTAAAAAAATTTTTGTCTTAGGTTGTTGGTCTGGTATGCAGAGACATGATATTTTGATTAATAATCAAAGTGTAAAAATGCATTACGAATTGAAAGAACACTATAATGAAATACATCAAAATAAAAATTTCATAGGAGACTGGATGATTTTTAGTGAAAAGTGGTGGAAAATACTGCCTGATGAACAGAGTTATATCATTTCTTTAGAAAATATTTTACGAACTCAATGGTTTTTACAAAACAACCATATCAATTATCATTTTTTTACATTTGTCAATACATTTGCATATTATAATTATTCTGAGTTTTGGAAAGATAATCATTTTGATAAAGATAAGACAAAAACTATTTCAGAAGTATTCCCTTCTACTAAATACCTATGGGATATGATTGATTGGAACAAGTGGTGGTTTTCAAATCAAAATTATGATGGACTAGGTAATTGGATATTACAAAATGTTAAAGGTGGGTATGATGAAAATGAACTTGGGGGTATTATGGGACACAATCATCCCACCAAAAAAGGTCATTTAGAATTTTGTAAAAAAATAATTATACCAATTTTGAGGAAAAATTTTGATGATTAATTTTATTAACGATACTGAAACTACACCATTGGGATTTATTGATAGAGTTGAAAGTTATAACATAAAAATTAATAAACGAACACTTGATAATTTAGGGGAAGATAACAATTTTTATCCATTATGGAGTGGGTGTGGAAATCACCTTGATAAATCGAAAGTTGAGTTAATTAATCAAAGTAAAATGAAATTACTTTTAGTATCTGATGGTGAAGCATTACAAGAGATGACATTAAATTGGGTTATGGATGTTATTAAGAAGTTTAATATTGATTCTAAACAAGTTATTTTTATGTCTTATGATTTAAGGAGTGATGAAACATATAGATTATTATTAAAAGAGTTTCCTAAGTTTAGAGAATATCCATTAAGTGTTATTGGAATGGATACATATTGTTTTGAACGACATTCTGATTTTGGAGATTTACCATTACCAACTGAAGATAAAAAACCATATAAATATGTTTGTTACAATGCAAATGCAAAAGAATATAGAATGTTTTTAGTTACGGAATTATTTAGAAGGGGACTTGATAAACAAGGATTAATTTCTCTTTTATTTAGGTATGGTTCGTCAAAACAAATTAGTAGTGATTTTACTGAAAGTTTAGGATTTGATACTACAAAAGGATATGGAAAATTAGTTGATGAATATGCAAAAACAGAAATGGTTAAGAGAGTTCCACTTATATTGGATCAAACTGTGGAACAAGTAGATGCGTGGGATAGACCAGTTGATATAGATCATATTAAAAATTCTTATTTTAATATAATAACTGAAAGTTATATGTATAATAAATCATTACCACAATCCCATAAAACTATTTTTGAGATGAGTGAGAAAACTTATAAGGCACTTATATGTCAACCATTTATACATTTAGGAAGTTATGGTGTTTTAAAATATATGAGGTTAATGGGATATAAAACTTTTCCAGAGTTATTTGATGAAAGTTATGATGATATAATAAATCATACAGATAGATTATTAGCTGTAGTTGATTCGATAGAAAAAGTTTGTAAAATGGACAATAATGAATTTCATAATATATATTGTAGAGAGGTTATACCAAAAGTTATTCATAATCGAGAATTGGTACGTTCAAAAGAAATAAAAGAAAAAGTATGGAATAAGTTTATTAATGATTTAGAAAAAATATAAGGAAATGTTATGAAGTTATTTTTAGATTCAGCAAATATAAAAGAGATAGAAGAATTAGGTCCAAGTGAGTATATTTATGGACTTACTACAAATCCAACATTTTTCTATGAAGAAGGGGTAAAAAGTACAGAGGAATTTTTATCTATTCTCAAAGATATTATGCCAGATAAAGAAATTCAGTTAGAGGCAATGGGTAGTGTTGATGAAATTCTTAAAACGGCAAGAGATTATGTTGTTTCGCCAGCAGGAACATCATGTGAACATAATATAGTTTCTAAAATTCCTTTTAACGAAGAAGGATTAGAGGCAGTATCAATTCTCTTTAAGGAATCAATTAGGACCAATGTTCATTTGGTATATTCTGTAAATCAGGCAGTTTTAGCGGCACGAAGTGGTGCTACTTATGTTTGTCCATTAATGGGTAGATTTGATGATAGTGGCCAAAATTCATCTGAATTACTTGGGGGGATAAAAACTGCCTTTGATAATTATGATATAAAAACGGAAATTTTAGCAGCAAGTGTTAGACATCCCGACCATGTAAAACAGGCTTTACTTCTTGGTGTTGATGCTATTACTATTCCATATAAAGTATTTAAGTTAATGATGGATCATCCATTAACCGAAAGAGGAACAAGGGCATTTGAAAAACATACAGTTGGATAAAAATAGATTAACACTAATATCAGGACCGTGTGTTCTTGAAAGTGTAAAACATGCCACTTTTATGGCAAAAGAGATTAAATCTCGGTGTGATGATTTGGATATACAGCATATATTTAAGGCATCTTGGGATAAAGCCAATAGAACAGCATTAGATCATTATAGAGGTTATTCTTTGGATGAGGCAATTGATATGTTTCGTGAAATTAAAAGTGAAGCAAATGTACCTATCTTGACAGATTTCCACGAGAGTTGGCAAGCAGAAAAATTAAAAGATGTTGTGGATATTTTACAGATCCCTGCATTTTTATGTAGACAAACAGATATGTTAGTTTGTGCATCTAAAACAGGATTGCCTATAAATGTAAAAAAAGGACAATTTATCTCAGCAGAAGATACAGAAAAAATTGTTGATAAGGTAAAAGGTTCTGATGTGTGGTTAACAGAACGAGGAAATATATTTGGTTATGGAAATTATGTGGTTGATATGAGAAATCTTGTTATTATGAAACGATTTGCACCAGTTATTTTTGACGCAACACATTCAGTTCAACAGGGAACTAAGGGTGGAAGTAGTGGTTCACAAAAAGAGTTTATTGAACCATTAGCAAAGGCCGCAATATCAGTTGGTGTTGATGGATTATTTATGGAAGTTCATGATAATCCAGATAAAGCTTTATCAGATGGAACGAGTAGTTTAGATTTGAAAGATTTAACACCACTTTTAAAGAAATTAAAAATTCTATATGGGGTGAGTTAATTAGATAAGTTATGAGTGATTTAGAACATTTTTTAGATAGTAGATACCAGGTCACAGGCCAATCTATAGAGAATACAAATAAGTATGAATTTAGGTCGGATTCATTTGATGAAAGGTCGGACTTAAATATTTGTGTTTTAGGTTGTAGTATGGCTTTAGGAGTTGGTGTATTATATCATGAAACTTGGGCCTCTCGATTGAAACAGCATATCGAGGATGATTTAGGAAAATCGTGTAGTATATGGAACTTATCCACTGGTGGTTCTGGCGTTGATTACTGTAGTGAAGTTTTTCACAAATGGGCACCAAAATTAAAACCTGATATATCCATAATACAGTGGTCTGATATCACGAGAAGAAGTTTGGTTCACAATTTTAATGTCCAACACGTGATGTTAAATAGTTATAGTGACGGTGATTATGATATGAATGATAGAATACCTATGGTTGAAAAAAAGAAATCGTTGATTAATTTACAGAGCTTTTCGAATGATTTATATCTTTGGTATAAAAATTATCTACTAACTTATTACATGGCAAAAAGTTTTAATTTGAAGCTTTTGCATATCCTTCCAAGTCAAGTGGAACCAGTTCAAGTGGAACCAGTTCAAGACGAAGCTTCTGTTATTCAATTCAGAGACTATCCTCATCGAAAAATAGATTTGAACTACTGTATGTTAGACTCTAATTGGGTTCGTTATCACACTACAATCGATGACCACACAGATAAATCCAAGTGTGGTCATCCAGGTCCTAAGGCAAATGAAAATACAGGTCGAAAAATATTTGAAATTTTATTAGAAAAGAAATGGATAAATAAATGATTAAAAATTTTGTTTTTTTCTGGCCTGATAAAAAGGTTATTTATATTCCCATACATAAAAATGCTAGTTCTTTTACGGATGTATTCATTGAAAAATTGAACTATTTGAATGTTGATTTAAATCATACTGTATTAGAGGTAGATTTACCAATAAATCATAGGACATTTGAAAACATAGGTGGTGTTGAGAACAATCATATAATATCCACTAAAAGAAATCCATATGAAAGACTTTTTTCCGAATTTAGATATCATGGGATAAAAAATATTGTAAGAACTCTTCAAGATGATGGTCAATTCTTAGATATAGAACTTGCGGATGAGAATGAAAAATATAATTTCTTTTCTAAAGATGGAGAAATAATCGATGATTCATTCATAAGTGATGAGCAATATATCGCACTACTTGATAAATTTATTGAACAAAGATGCACATCTACACTATGGTGTCCGAGTGACCCACATTCTTTACCTCAATGTTACAGATGGGGGAGTGACAGAAGTAATATAATACCAAATGAATTATTACCAATAGAAAATTTCCGTGAATCTTTGTATTCATTATATATGGCTTTATTTTACACATTAGAAATGACGCATACATGGGATGTAGAAAAGCGTTCTGAAGAGTACTATGGAATTTACGATGAAGTTGTAAAAGAGAATGGAAAGGTCAATCAAACCAAAAAACGATTCGACACTTCATTATTACTAAGTAAATTGACAAATAAAGATTTAATCAATTTTACATATCATTGGGATTTCGTTTATGGTGGATATAAAAAATTATGAATACTTTGATTTTATTTAGAGATAATCCTGGAATAAAAGTAGATAGGTCACCGTATACTATATCCACAATTTATAAAAAAGATTTGGGTAACATTGATGAGTGGAAAAGGGGATTACATCAAAGAGGTTCGCACCTAACTTGGTTATTACATTATAATGTGGATGCAATCCGTAAATTTTTTATAAATTCAAACCAGATCAAAACAATACCAAACGAAAATGAAAAATATATAACATTCTTTGGTATAACTCAGGGGTCATTAAAATCAGAGTTGGATTATTTTACAGAAAACAAAAAACAACCTTTGGTTAAAAAAATATTCGATGATTTGAGAAAAAATAAAACACATATTTTTATTTTATTTCCTGATCAAATGGATTTACTCCATGAATGTTCTATCGTATTAGATGATGTAGAAAAATTTGTTGAAACTCATTCATTACCACTTTCTTCTTTTACATTTGTATCTTCAAATTATAATTTGTCTGGTGTTCAACAAAAAGATTTAAACACGATTTCTTTTTCACGATACGCATTTACTGCAAACATTGAAAAACTTCGTATTGGTGGGTCATTCAACAAGATTGTAGAATCAACAAGTGGTTATGTTAGACAACACAAATTTCTCGGACTCGTAAATAATTGTTTTAAACCACATAGGTTAAAGTTACTTTTCTTCTTTTTGGAGAATGATTTTTTTAATGATGGTATATTTACGATTTATCCTTTCTTACACGATGTATATAAGAATAAAGATGATTTTTATCGTGAGTTAGAGGGAACTTATGATTTGTTAATGGGATATTACGAGTTTAATAGAAAACCTTTGTTCAAGCAAGAGGAACATTCTGAATGTACACAAATGAAAAAAAGAAAACAACTTTTAAAAACAATATATGATTTGTCTCCTCTTAGAATCGATACAAAATTACCTGACCATTATGGAGATGATGATATAACTCAAAGACAATTTTTAAATTTCTCATTTGCTCTGAGCTCTTATTGGAATTTAACCACAGAGACAGATTGGGATTTCCATGGCCCACCAAATGAATATCAACCTGTTTACGTATTTTTGAGTGAAAAAACTTGGAAACCGATTCTTGGATTACAACCATTTATAATGTGTGCTGCTCACGGATATTTAAATGTTTTACACGAGTTAGGATTCAAAACATTCGATAAATGGATTGATGAATCATATGATAAAGAAGTAGATTTTCCTACGAGGATGACGATGATCGAAAAAGAAATGTTAAAATTAAAAAGTTTGAATATACACGAGATTGATAAAATGTATTGGGATATGTATGATGATGTACTTTTGTACAATTATAATCAATTGGATAATCATATTGATGAAGAATGGAAAAAATTGAAAAACAATATCGAAAAAATTTGGGAGGGACTTGGGTGAAAATTATAATACCTTATAGATTGAAGAGTAAAAGGTTTCCAAATAAGTATTTGAAACATTTTATCGGAAAATCTTTAATAGAACATTCAATCATATTGAGTCAAAATTTAGGAGATGTAATTCTAACTTCTCCTGAAGAAGATTACATAGATGAAGTTTCAAAACTAAAACTCAAATATGATTTTGAATTTATTCCTACTCCTTTGAAGTGCAGAAGTGCCACAGATAGGGCTATAGAAATTTCAAAAAAAATACACGATGACTATTATGTAATCATACCAGTTGATGAACCACTAATCAAAAGAAGTGAATTCGAAAGAGTTTTATCATCAAACTTGGATGATTTTAATATGTATTATACTGATTTCTTCAACGAAGAAGATTGTATTTCTAAATTATCTGCAAAAGTGATCTTTACAAAAGATAAATATTTATTATATATGTCGAGAAATGTTATACCTGTCCTAAAGAATGGTATGTTCGATTACAAGAAATGTAAAAAGGCCGTTGGCATTAAGGTTTATTCAAAATTTGGTATTCAACAACTTTATGATAAAAAAACTGAACTTGATTTAATTGAAGGTTTAGAAGAATTGAAATTAGTAGAATTAGGATATAAAGTAAAAATGCACAAAATCAGACACATCGGATTTGGGATTGATATACCAGAACAAATAAAGTTATTGGAAGATAGATATTATGAAAATTAAAAAAATAATATGTTTTGGTGATAGTATTACTGGAACCTGTGTAACTGGTTATAATGAATATAATGGATTAAAATTTTATCCATATTTACTTGGGGAACATTTCGATTGTGAGATTGAAAATTATGGTCAAGGCAACAATTCTAATGAAAAAATTGGTATTGATATTTTAGATGTTTTACACAGAGAAAATATAGATGATTCATTCTTTGTAATTAATTGGACATCGGCAATTAGACGATTGGTTTATATGGAAGATAGAGATTCATTAGCCAATATCGGTGATGCAACAGAATCACGACCTTGGTATAAGAGTTCATTGATTGACTCATACGCCACTCTGAAAACTATGATTATGGTTCAGAGTTTGCTTGATAAGATGAATATTCCTTATTTAAATTTTTTTGGTTGGAAATCTGATTTTTATTTAGATAATTTTTCTATCAACTGGATAGGTAAACATTATATCAAATATGGAAAATCAATTGAATGGGATCCTGGCTCTGGTGAACGTAAAATTGATAGTGTCAATCTTTATAATTATAAATCAAATATGTGGTCAAATGCAATTCCTGCTTCACCAAAACTTGATTCTCAAAGTTCAGAAAAACATACTTTTGATTTTATTTATTATTTGACAAATCATTTGAATATGGAATCATTCATACATACAGAATTTTATAATTTTTTGGTAAATAAGGGAACTAAAAGAGGAACATTCTCCCCAATTTTCAAGAAAAATATTAAAATACCGGTTCTAAATGATAAAATTTTAGTAATTTCTGACGAAGATTTACATCCAAATGAACTTGGTCATAAATTATGGACAGAAGAAATGTTAATACCCCATATTGAAGAGAGGTTAGTATTATAAATGGCCATACCTAACACGAATGAGGCTAGAATAGAAACATCAACTGCCTGCAATGCAGCCTGTGTATTCTGTCCATGGCCAACCGATGATTTTACTCGTAAAAAAGAGATAATGTCATTAGAAGATTACAAGTTTTATGTTGATAAACTTAAAGATGAGACGGGTGATAAAATAGATGAAATCACAGTTTCAGGTTTTGGTGAAGCATTTTTAGATAAAACTCTTTTAGATAAAATGAGGTATGCTAAAAATAAAGGATATGGTATTCATGTTTTAACAAATGGTTCTTTATTAGATGAATCTAATATAGATGAGATGTTTGATATTGGTGTTATGGATTTAAGAGTAAGTTTACATACTACCAATGCAGATTTTTATGGTAAAGTATTAAATTATAAGGGAAATAAACATACATTAGAAGATGTATTGAAAAGTTTAGATTATGCTATTGAACGAAAACCAACTGAAACAGAGATTATTATTACTGCGGATATTGTAGAAGAAAATAAAAATGATGTAGATAAACTTGTAGAGGATTATGGTGATAAATGTAGTTTAGAAATTTGGTATCCACATAATTGGGTTGATACTTACGAGTATCGTGATTACGAAAGTCCTCTCGTCCATGAGACTTGTGGACGACCCGAGACAGGCCCAATACAAATTCAGGTAGATGGTGATATTATAATGTGTTGTTTTGATTTTAATAGTGAAATGGTGTTAGGTAATTTTAGGGAACAAACCTTAGAAGAAATTTTCTCAACTGAAGAGGATAATCTTTTTTCGAAAATACATAAACACCATACCAACGGAACTTGTGGTAGTTCCGATTTGTTGTGTGCTAATTGTGACCAATTGAAATTAAGTGGCGAAGTTGTTGTATATAACAATCGTGTAGAGAATAAAGATGATAGGGTGAAAAAAGTGACTACAAATTTGAAGGACATAAAGTGATAAATTCGATCCATTGGCCAGAGAATAACGACTTTTATATTTATGCTAAAGAAAAGGGGCATGGTGAATTAATTGAAAAATTAGGTTATAATGGTAGGGGTGGATTAATTGTGCAGGATTGTGAGGAAGATAATCATACTCATGAAGTGTACATTATATTCGATTTATTTTTTGAATTCTGCGTAGAATCTGGAATGAAACTAGAGTATGTCGAAAAGTTTCCATTGAATCGTAATATGTTACAATCATTTATAATGAATGCGTATGATGAAAATGACATAGTAGAATTCGCACGATCCTCTGCAGGTGGTCACACACGATTCATGAATAGTTACAAAGGTTTCTATCAAAACATATTTAACTCACCTTGGGATGGAGACTATGAAACATATAAAGAAAGGGGCCATCATTTTTGGTTATATCGATGGTTGATACAGGATATGAGAAAGAATGGTAGTTATATACCTTTACAAGTTTCTGCATATGATATGAGATTTTCAGACAATATTGATTATTTAAAAGAGCAGACTTTTGATCATGAGGTTAGATTAGATGGTGATTTATGGTATAGGTTTCATCCTGGTACAGGTAAATTAAATATTTTGGCACTTTTGGATAGAAAACAACATCCAGCGATAATATTTTCACGAAGAGATCATAATTTAGACTATGGTGGTGAAGAAATTCGTTCATTCGAGGATTTGCAAAGATTGAAACCAAAATTTATGCAGGGTAATCACAATGTAAACAACGTGAGGTATGAGTATGATTTTGAATACTCCGATTTTATGAAAATTTTTAGATTTGTCATAAATGATGCTGAAGATTATAAAGTTGATTCTTGGGGGTTTGATAGAAATTTTTATAATGTTTTTCAAAATACATTACCCTTAAAAATTTATTATTGTGATGATAATGTTGTAGAACAAATGAAAAGTAGTGTTGAGGGTTTTAATGTTAAATTAGAAAAGGTAAGTGATGATTTCAATTCGGATGATATTCCAAAAATTAGCAATTTTGAAGGATTTTCGATATACTGTAAAAGTAAAATACAACTAAATAGGATTGATATTTTACACGATGATTTAGATTTTGAGGATATATTCGAAATTTTTTACTATGTGAATACATACAAGTCTTTATTCAAAAACAATGATAATTTTATTGTATACAATTGTGAACATGATTACTGGAAAAATACAGGCGAATTATTAATCGGTGATTTACCGAGGAGATTCTAATGATTGATGATGTAAAAATATTCAATAAATATGTAGAAAAGATGAATAAGTACGGGTGGTATTTATTTTATGTTCCGGAAGCAAATTACGATTGGAGAGAAAATTATAATAATTTTCAAAATGTTTATGATTTGTTCAATACTGCCATAAATTTTCACTTTGATTTTTGGTATAACATAATGGATACCCGAAATGAGTTTATTAGATGGTGGATGAATAAGGAGTTGCTATGTGATGTAATTAATTTTGGTGTAAGCCCCTTTCCTACGACAACTTTGGTATTAGAGGATGGGAAATTAGATGATTGTCGTAGAAGGTTTGGGGATAAATGGTATAAACCGACGCCACATCCAGGTTTAAAAATGATGCAAATCGTTAAAAATCTTGAGATAGAAGATACTACTCAAATGCTTTTAATATCAAAGGATAAACATTCACATGGATTTAAAAAAATTTATGAGATTACAAATTGGGATGAACTTAGGAGTAAAGGGTTAGAATTTAATAAGAATATGGCACTTCCCGAGTATGCTGCTTCACCATCTACTACTTTCCTTGCAGATTTCTGTATACAGGAAGGTGAAGTTAACTATGGTGAGGATTTAAATGAAATCCCAAGATGTGAAGTTCATACGCCAGAGACCAACCCCCACCCTAAATCAGGGGAATATGGATTAACATTGTGTGATATGCACCACGCCGAATCACCTCTACAAACAAGTAAATTATTCATAGATAGTCTACCTTTCAATATTTATATTGGATGTGACGATGTAAATAATCCACCAACCAATCTTTATGAAAAAATACAATTATCTTTAAAATATGATACCAATGGAAACGTGGTCGAACAATCACATTTTACTTTAGAAGATACTTTTGTATTTAGAGGTGGGGGTAAAAATGAAAATTGGTCAACTTCTTTAGGTAGAAATCAGATTAATGATACACTTGTAGAAAAAAAGGTGGAAGGAGGATTTCTCCGTTTTGAATGTAATATAATATATATTGATAAGGAGGAAAAATACTCAATACCAAATAAAAATAGTTACAGAGGATTATCATTTTACTTTGAAGAAGATAGTGATTTCACATATGAATTTGATATTAAGACAGGTCAATACAGAAGTAAATCTTTTTTAGATAGAGGTATTCAAAATTTATTTTACTTTTTTCATCACGATAAAACTCACTTCAAAAGTAAAAATGAGAAAGTAATTATATTTAACTGTGGACATTCTATTTGGAAATACACCAGTAGTCCTAATAAAGAACACTTTTGTATTTTACCAAAAAGATTTCGGTAATTAAAAGGAGATAGTATGATAAAATGGATAAAATATTTATGGTTTAAAGTAAAATCTTATTTTATTTATAGGCAAAAATTAAAAGAAATTAGGAAAAGAGACCCTTTTATTTATAAATAAATTATGGGTGAGTTTTTAAATAATGAGATAGATGAAATAAAAAAGTATGTTTACAAATTAAATAATTCTACCATACCATTGATAGGATTTAATTCCTCTACAATTTTTTATCACAAATCTTTTAAAAAAATTGTTATAAATTTAATGTTTGAATCTATGACAAAGGACATAAGAGATAAGTTAATTAATTTCTGTGAACATCAAGGAATACCTTTCGAAAAAATTTTAATCATTAGTGATAATGCAAGTTATCAAAATGAAAAATTTTTGTTTGGTAGAAGTGGTTTTGAAGGATTCGCTCGTGTTATGAACCGATATGATTGGATTTACAAGGTAAGATATGGTATTAATGTAAATAAAATCTATCATTGTCTCAACAAATACCCTAACATACATAGGAAATTCGTTTATGATTCACTCTTATCAGAGAATTTATTGGATTACGGATATGTTTCCTTTGTGGGTGAACATGAATTACCTAAAGAAATAGAGGATAGTGGATATTTCAATAGAAGTGAGATGGATTATTTACACACCACACATAAGAACTTTTTACCTGATTTAATTGAACAAACTTTTTTTGGTGTTGTAACTGAGACTCATCACGATCTGGAGCAATTCATTGGCGGCAAAAATGAAGATTGTTTTATAACAGAAAAAACTATTAAATCGTTAATATCTCAACCTTTCATGGTTGTGAGTCAAAAGGGAATTCTATCGAAGTTACACGATGAAGGTTTTGAAACATATCCTGAAATTTTTGATGAAAGTTATGACAACATTGATAATCCGATTGAAAGGATTAATTTTATTGTAGGTGAAATCAAAAGGTTATGTAGTACCTCAAAAGAACAATTATATGATATTTTTGAAAAGGTGAGGTGGAAGGTAGAACATAATTATAGTGTTCTCAAGTCCTTTAAACAATCAGAAAAAATAATTGACCTCTTGAATCCTAAACAAAGATTTTTTTTTGGATCAACTCATCAATTTATGGAGAAACATATGAATACAAGAATAATAACAGCAGGATGTAGTTTTACTAATGGTGCTGGAACTTGGCCATATCATATAGATGAAAAAAAATATGGTTGGGTCCATAATGTTGGCAGTGTAGGTGTTGGTAATTCTTACATAAGTAGAGCAGTAATTTGGGAAGTCAATAATTCCATTAGAATGGGATTAAAGCCGAATGATATCAAAGTTTTAATAATGTGGTCAGGAATTTCAAGAAAAGAGTTTTTGTCTACTGTTAGAGAAAATCCAATGCACAAACTTTGGTTAGATGGAAAAGATAAGAATTGGTTTGGTAATTTTATTCGTGATGAAGGTTGGAATATACATTCAAGTGAAGATTCTACTTGGATAAAAAGTAGTATTCCTCATATGACTTGGGATAATAAATCAGTAACTAAGTTTTTAGATTTGTATTGGAAGCATTTTTATTCAGAAGAAGAAAGTTTAATAAATACATTTGAATCTATTTTAAGAACTCAATGGTATTTGAATAGTTTAGGAATTAAATATAAAATGATGTGTTGGCAAAACATTTTTAATCAATATTCATTTAAAGTTCCAAGTGGATGGGCACGTTCTGAAGGTGATGAAATATTCGGACATGAAATATGGAATCTCGCTTGGAGAGATAATACACAGTTTAAAGAAGATAGATATTGGCCAGACAACGCAACTGAAAAAATATCAAGAGATACACCATTATTGAAAGACATATATCCAAATGCAACTTATTTATGGGATATGATAGATTGGGATAAGTGGTGGTTTTATGAAGATGAACAAGTAGAGTATGGTGGATTGGCAGAATGGGTCTGTTTAAAGGCTCGTGATCCTTGGGGAAATGGTGAACGTGATCCAGGTCACCCATCACCATCTTCACATAAAAAGTTTTGTGAACAAGTTATAATACCAATTTTGGAGGAAAATGATGGATAGAAGTAATAAGTCAAAGTTAAGGCGTAAATTACTCGATTATATAGATAATAATTTTGTCGAAATATACTCACCTTTATTTATACCCAAGTTTTCGGAGTCAGAGAATGCAGATTGGGGCCCTGAACATTTTGATTGGAATGATTTATATTTAGCAGGCAATAGGAGATTTGTACATCATAATTCTATCCGAGAAACTCCTATTTCCAATAGGGTTAATCCAAGTGTTGCAGGTAAAAAAGTGTTGGAGTATGGATGTAACACCGCTTATTTTTCTTTTTTGTCATTGAAAGAACATGCTAAATTTTGTTTGGGTATCGATACTGATTCCACCATTCTTGGATTGAACGAGATATCAAAAGAAATAAGTGGTTATGATAATATTGAATTCGAGCACCTCAATATGGAATCTTATTCGGGTATGGGTTTGAATTATGAAGGTGGAGATTCTCCATTTGCCTTCGATGAAGTTAAAAAACAACTTCAAGGTATCCAAGAAAAACATGGAGATTTTGATACATTGATTTGTTATAGTATTTGGGATTTTGACTTTTATTATGAGACTGATTTTTTAACAGACATCGCAGATTTATTCAAAATTAAAGATATGTGGTTTGAGCCTACTAATCATCAACATATAGATGTTATCGAATATGATAAATGGACACAAAAGTATATTGAAAAATTCGGAAATGTTAGAATGGTCGGAACAACCGATTATCAAGAGCGACCTCTATATCTTTTGGAACGAGTGATATGATTGAAAATAAAAAAATATTACTTTCTAATGGATGTAGTTGGGTTTGGGGAGATGGATTAAAGAATCCTGAAACAGAAAGGTGGTCATTTCATATATCAAGTAAGTTGGGATTGAAAGATGAAAATATTTCCGTACCAGGTTCATCAAATAAAAAAATATTGAGAAACACATTAGAGTGGTTTGACTCTAATCACAGACATTTAAATGATATTGTGGTAATTATAGGATTTACTGAGATGACAAGAGATTATTTTTACAATGCCCTATTAAAAGAAAATCAGAACATTAATTGGGCTACAGGTAATTTTCAAGAAAAGTTTTCAGATAATTTGAATGAACAATTAAAGGGGTTGGTGGATTCGACACAAGAACGATTAGAATTATTTAATTACTATGATAGTGAGGAATGGAAAAATTGGTGGAAACAATATTTCATAATTCATTATGATTTAAATCATTTCCACAATACGCTTATTAAAAATATTATTTTTCTGCAAAGTTTATTCAAATCGTATAATATTCCTTACCTGTTTTTTGAAAGTTTTGGATGTGACCTTACGGAAGGGCAAAGGAAGATTAATAATAACTTAGTTGATAAAACAAATATCATAGATACAAGTTTTGCAACATTCATAGGTGATAATGAATTAGATTACTCTGATAATAAAGGTCATCCTGGTAAGAAATCACATGAAGAGTGGGCAAAACATATATTATCTGTTTTGAGAGAAAGATATGAGAGATAGATATGATGCAGTAAATGAAGTTTATTATCCCTATGTTAAAAAACATTTAGGCGATAATCCATTACAAAATATATTAACCTGTGGTGGTTCTGAGGGTGCAGTAAATGTAGAACTTGAAAGACACGAACATTTACAATATGAAAATATATTCCATTATGAATTAGTAGATGGTCAAATACATTATGATGAAGTTGTTAAAGATAATATTTTATGTCCTGAATCACCAATTCAATCTGTAAATTTAATTTACGCCGATGTTGGTGGTGGTAATAAATGTTATGAGAAAATGATGAAAGATGATATAGAAGAAGGAGTAATTAAAATACTTGATAATGGTTTTATTGATAATGAACTTGGAATATTAGTATTTTTATTTTTTGATGGAGTGGGAATAGAACCTTTTTTAGATAAACAATATGGTGAATATAAATCAAAAGATTTTTTTAGTTCAAATATTGTATGGGATGATGGATATGGAATAGGCGACCAAAGATTAGATGGAGTATTTTTTTATAAATGATATACTTATATATATACAAGTCTCGTAGAGATAACACGGGGAAGAGAAAATATTCTTGAAGTCCTGAAAGACCAAACCCTCTACACGAATAGACTATAAACATGGGTGGCACTATAGAAATGGTGCCCATCGTATATCGATGGGTTTTTTATTTTAAGTGTCTCCGAAAGGAGATTTTTTATGCTGGACCACAAAAAAGAATATCAAAAAAATGGTTTTGTTATAATTGATGATTTTTTACCAAAAGATGTTTATGCAAAAATGGTTAAAATATTTAATGCTGGAAAAGACTTTGTAGAAATTAATCAAACAAGAGAAGAAAGATATAAATTATGGGAGACTTTTGACGATGAACGATTTCCTGCAACTACAGAAGATTATATAGCTAATTTTTGGTCAAGTCATGAAGTAGTAACTGATGATTATGTATCAGAGGTGTTTAACAAATATATTAGGCCCGTATTGAAAGAAGTTCATGGGGATACTTTAGGACAATTTAGACACCAAGCAACAAAAATGAAATCTAATAATGAAGATTTTATAAGAGCACACTATGATGATTATGTGGGAGAGGCTGGGTACATATTATATTTAACAAAAGAACTTTGGAAATATGATTGGGGTGGTCAACTACAAGTTTCAAGTGGTGGAGAAATACTTTCTATTTTTCCAGATCCAAATAGATTAATTTTGATTAATCATTCATTAAGACAATCACATTGGGTAAATCCAACTTGTTCTTTTGCAAAAGAAGATAGAAATAATATTATAGGATTTTGTTTACCTAAAGATTCACCTTTACCCGAAACTTGGAAAAAAAGAAGAGATATTAAAATTAGTCATTAAGGCTGACAGTTATGAGGTTACATTATGAGCAATTTTAAAGTAGAAGTAAAAACTTCCGAAGTATTTCCAGAAGTAAAAATACTTAAACCTGATCCCTTTTTTGATTATCGTGGTGAAATGTGGACATATTGGGAAAAAAATAATGAGATTTTACCCGAAGGTCATGAATGGAAAATTTCTAAATTCACTCGTTCAAGAAAAAATGTATTAAGAGGATTACACGGAGATGGTGTAACTTGGAAACATATTACTTGTGTATGGGGAGAAATATATTTGGTTGTAGTGGATAATAGACCCGACTCGGCAAATTATCTTAAATGGGAAAGTTATATAATTTCAGAGAGAAACCATTTAAGTGTTTTAGTTCCACCTGAGTTTGTAAATGGACATTTGTGTTTAAGTGATGAATGTTTATTTCATTATACACAATCATATCCAGAAGATTATGTTGATTGGTTTGATCAAGAAGAAGTTAAATGGAATGATAGTCAAATTGCAATAGATTGGCCAATAGATAATCCTATATTAAATTGGAGAGATAAATAATTATGAATATTTTAATAACAGGTATCACTGGTTTCGTTGGTAGTCACATGACCGACCATCTTTTAAAAAATGTAAATGATGTAAAGATATTCGCTACAAGAAGATGGAGAAGTAAGGAAGAAAATATACTTCATTTATTTGGTGATGACAGAGTTGTGTTTGAAGAATGTGATTTGACCGATAGGGGAAGTCTTGCTAATGTAATTCATATATCAAAACCAGATATTGTTTATCATTTTGCAGCACAAAGTTTTCCTGAATCAAGTTTTCTTACTCCTATCAGTACTCTTACGACTAATATCATTGGAACAACGAACTTGATGGAAGAATTACGACTAGCAAAAGATAGAAATTTTTGTAATCCTATCGTAGTAAGTGTTTCATCTTCAGAAGTTTATGGTAATGCATTAAAAAATGAAGCACCAATTACAGAAAAAAATCCAATCAGAGCAGCTAACCCATATTCAATTTCAAAAGTTGGACAAGATTTAATTTCACAATATTACGCTGAAGCATACGATATGAAAGTCATTATTACGCGTATGTTTTCACACGAAGGTGCTAGAAGAGGAAAGCAATTTGCACTATCATCATTTGCACATCAAATAGCTATGGCAGAAAAGAAACCTGATTTTCCACCATATGCTCCAAGTTTTCCAACACATTCTATAAGACATGGAAATCTTGATTCTGTGAGAACATATAATCATATAGAAGATGCAGTTCATGCCTATTGGTTGGCCGTAGATAAGTGTGATTATGGTGAAGTTTATAATATAGGTGGTGATCACACTTGTACAGTTGGTGATGCATTGGATATGTTGATATCAAAATCAACAAACCCAAGGGCATTTATAAAAGAACTTGATCCGAATAGAGTTAGACCAACCGATATAACATTACAGATACCAGATAGTACAAAGTTTAGAGAAAAGACTGGTTGGAAACCAACAAAAGGATTGGAAGAAATATGTGATGATTTATTGAATTATTGGAGAGAGGTATTGTGATGTATGATATTGTATTTTGTTGTATATTTTATCACAATCCCTATAGGATAAAACAATGGATGGATTATTATATAGAGTTAGGTGTTGACCACTTTTGTGTGTTTTATCATGGTAATTTAAATTTTCTTATGAAAAGATTTCCGTCTGAATACAAGTATTTAAAACAGAAGGAAAGACAGAATAAGGTTACATTATTAGAATGGAATGTTGGAACTTGGTTGTTAGATGAAGATGGTGATTTAGGGAGTAGTTACACGAGAGGTTTTGATTTTGCCAAACCAGCGATGATGTATTATGGTGGTTGTCTATTTGGAGATAAAACAAAGTGGATAGCTAACTTTGACATAGATGAATTTTTAGTATTGAATAAACATGAGAGTATTAAAGAATACCTAAATGAATTCAAAACATCTTTTTCCATAAAGTTCTCTTCTAATATTTGTAGATTAAAGGGGATACAAATTCAATCATTTGATGATTCATATCTTTTTGAAGATGATAGGTTCGATAGAAATAAAATACACACAAATGACATTTTTAACCATAGACCTATACAATTTGAATTGGAGGATTTTTCTACATACGATACAATAATTTATCATGGTGATAGTCAGAGGTCAGCACCAAAATATTTTTACAGACCATCGAATTTAGTAGAAATGAATGACCATAGTTGTATGCATAGGGCGGATGTCGAAAACATATCACCAGAAATAAAATATGAAGAAGATGAGTTGGCTACTATTTTTCATTACAAATATGAAAATCTTTGGGGTCCTGAAAATATGATTTCTGATGTATATTGGACGGAAGAAGATAAAAAAGAGTATGGTGAATTTAAAAAGATTGAAGATGAGTTTAAAACTTTTTGGGAATCTAATAGTACGGATGAATTACCAAAACATTGTGAAGTGGATAACAGAATTAGGAGATTACTATGAAAATAGATAAACAATTTTTAATAGACTTCGAAACAGAAGTTAAAGAACGGTATGAAGCAGGTGAAATTAGTGCACCAGTTCATTTAAGTTCAAATAATGAAGAACAACTTATAAAAATATTCGAAGATGTTAATGAAGATGATTGGGTATTTAGTAGTTGGAGAAATCATTATCATGCACTTTTACATGGAATTCCAAGAAAGACACTTATGGATTTAATTGTTCGTGGTAAAAGTATGAGTGTGTATTCGAAAGAACCAAAGTTTTATTCGTCAGCAATAGTTGGTGGTATTATTCCAATAGCACTTGGAGTTGCCAAATCAATTCAGATGAAGGGTGAAACTAATAAAGTTTGGTGTTTCATTGGAGATATGACGTTTGAAAGTGGAATATTTCACGAGTCATATAAATATGCAAAGAACTTTGATTTACCAATTCAGTTTGTAGTTGAGGATAACAATCTTTCTACAAATACACCAGTTGATGAGACTTGGGGTGGTAAACAAAAAGTTCCAAGTGATGTAATTTATTATCAATATAAAAGTGATTATCCACATCACGGAACAGGAAATTGGGTGTTATTCTAATGAAATATAAAGATGAAATAATAAGAAGTATGGAGTGGTTGAGTGAAAAAGAGAATACAATATTTTTCGGACAATCAGTTTTATATAGTGGTAATGCAATTTATAATACATTAAATACATTACCAGAAGAAAAGAGAATTGAATTACCAGTATTTGAAGAAATACAAATGGGAATGTCTACTGGAATGGCATTAGAAGGATTAGTTCCTATTAGTTGTTTTCCAAGATTTGATTTTTTTATGAGATGTATGGATGCATTAGTAAATCATTTAGATAAAATGCAAAATATGACTGAAGGAACGTTTAAACCAAAAGTAATAATGAGAACTTCTATTGGTTCTACGACACCCTTGAATGGTGGTGTTCAACATACTAATAATTATACTGAACCATTTAAACAAATATTGGGTGAAGTTGATGTGGTATTGTTAAATGAACCAGAAGAAATATTTCCTGCATTTGAAAATGCATATAACAGAGATGGTTCTTCATTAATAATAGAATGGGGAGATTATTATAATGATAAGTAAATCATTAGATTTAACGGGACAATCAATTTGGAAACATCCACTTGCCTCTGATACAATTGACGAGAGTGATATTAATTCACTTATAGATTGGTTGAGAACAAATCCAAGACTTACTATGGGAGATGTTACAAAACAATTTGAACATAAATGGTCTGATTTTATCGGAACTAATTATTCAGTTTATCTTAATAGTGGTTCGTCTGCCAATTTATTAATGGTTTATTCACTATTAAATGCGGGTAAACTTAAAAATAATAAATTTTTAGTTCCATCCTGTGGGTGGGCTACTACATTAAGTCCATTTATTCAATTTGGAATTGAACCAATTATGGTTGATGCGGAAGATGGTAATTATAATATTGATTTAAATATTGTAGAAGATTATTTGAAACGAGGTGACATAGATGGTTTTATTTTTGTTCATGTTCTTGGTGTTCCACATAGACGAAAAGAATTGTTGTATTTAAAAGAAAAATACGGATGTTATATTCTTGAAGATTCTTGTGCATCTGTAGGTGCTAAGTATGATGATGAAAGTTATGTTGGAACACTTGGAGATATGTCATCCTTTTCGTTTTATTTTGGACACCAATTATCTACGATTGAAGGTGGTTTTATTAATACAGATGATAAGTTTTTATATGAAGAATTGTTAAAGTTGAGATCACACGGTTGGGTAAAAGATATTGTTAATGATGAATATAGAAATGATGAAAATTTCCCATTTATATTCAATGAACCCGGTTTTAATGTAAGGTCAACAGATTTACAGGCATATATTGGATTGGGACAATTGGAAAAGGCAGAACATATTTTTACAAAAAGAAATGAAAATCATATGAGATATGTTGAAAAATTAAATGATAAATTTGAATTACAAGATTGTATAGATACTACTCCTGTTAGTTTACATATTGGAATATTGGCAGAATCAAATGAACATAGAAAAAGAGTGATTAAAGAATGTGAGAAAAACAGTATTGAAACAAGAGTTTGGTCACATGGAAATCTTGGAAAACATAAATTTTGGACAAATCGATATGGTGAGTTTAATGGAGAAGTTGCTAATAAAATTTATGAAAGGGGTTTTATTGTTCCAACCCACCCGTCTATTGATTTAGAAGATATAGATTTTATATGTGGAGTATGTAATGAAGTTGGCCAATAAAAAAATATTAGTAACAGGATCCAATGGAATGATAGGTCATCAGGTGGTAAGATTATTAAAAGAACGAGGTGCAGATGTAACCGAAACAGATTTACCTGATGATTTGAGAGATAGAGATGTGTGTAAAAGAGTTTGTGAAGGACAAGATATAGTATTTCATCTTGCTGGAATTAAAGGTTCACCTATAAGGTGTATGGAATCACCTGCATCATTTAGTGTTCCTATGATTCAGTTTAATGCCAACATGGTTGAGGCCGCCTATAACGCAGGAGTGGAATGGTTTTTATATACGAGTTCAGTTGGTGTGTATCACCCAGCAGAAGTATTTGTAGAGGATGATGTTTGGAAAACATTTCCATCTGAAAATGATTGGTTTGCTGGTTGGGCTAAAAGAATTGGTGAAATGAATGTAGAGGCATATATGAAACAACATAATTGGAATAAATGTTCTATTGTTAGACCTGCAAATGTTTATGGTCCTTATGATAACTTTGGTGAATGGTCTATGGTTGTTCCATCATTGATTAAAAAGGCACACGAAAATGATGTATTAGAAGTTTGGGGAGATGGTGCACCTATTAGGGATTTGATTTATTCAGAAGATGTGGCACGAGGTATGTTACATATGGTAGAGAATGAAGTTACGGAACCAGTAAATCTCGGAAGTGGGAATGGTGTAACTATAAGAGAAATAGCAGAAATAGTTTCTGATTATTTTAACAAGGAAATTGTGTGGGATAAAACAAAACCAATGGGTGACAAAAAAAGATTGATGAGTATGAATAAGGCTAAAAAGTATGGATTTGAACCAAGTATGAGTTTCGAAGATGGTATTTTAAGAACTATAGAATGGTATTTGAATGAACGGAATTAGATATCAAAAAAAATTAATACAACCTTCAATGTGTTTAGACGAAATGTTTAATCAGGAGTGGTTGAAACAGAACGAAAAGGCGTTTTTAAAAAAAGTAAATGGTTTTGAAGATTTTGACTTTTCAAATGATAAATTTCTCGGAACGAATGTTTTAGAGGTATATTATCCTCACCACAATAAAGATAGGATAGTTGATTTCAATAGTATGGGTGCAATACCATTTTTTAATTCTGTAAAGAATCGCAATGGGTTTGAATTTGTTAAGTATTTTTTTGAATTTTTTACTCAATTAGAAAATTTACAGAATGGTGGTACATCTTTTGCTGATAGAAACCTTTCTATTATGAATGACAAACAACACTATGAGAGTGACTGGCCAGTATCCTTTGGTATGTTTAATTATAAAATAGATAGACAAAAATTGTTAGAGTTTGAAAGTATAATATGTTATTTACTCAAGGAAGAACTTCAAGATGAAGTTCTAAATTTACCAGGTTCAGGTAAAAGTCCAAGTAGTATAGAACCAAATTTCATCATCATAAATTTTTCTAAAAATACAAAATTCAGCGTTTGGGATTTTGATAATAATAGATATGATGTTGATGGTGTGGTAAATTTATTTCATGGTTCAGACCACATAACTGCTACACATAAAAAATCATCCGAGATTGAATTAGTTTTTTATTGTTGGTTGAATGTCTGTGAGAATCATTATACAAAATTTATATTGGATATGTTATTATTTTCTTATTCCATTTGGAGAAACAAATGATTATTATTGGAATAGACAAATTTAAATCGTGGGGACCTCCAAGAAAAACGAAACATGGAACTTTTACACCAACAGATAATTGTAGAAGTTATGAATCCTTTGGTTACAACCCATGCGATTCCGGCTTTGTCATAGGTGAATGGTTCGAAGATGAAGATGTATTGTTTATCGAAGTAGATAAAATTCAAGATGAAAAATACATTTATCCTATCTGTGTAAGAAATTTGGGACATGCATTTGGAATAGAAAAATGGTCAGGGACTTTGATATCTAACTCATTTTTAGATATTCTCGATGATAAAGTTTTGACTCATATTCGAAATGGTCAGGCAAAACTTTTATTATTCTATGGTTACGAGGGTGATTCCATATCGGGTGATTCTATAATGGTTCATGAGGACGAAGTAAAGGAAAAATTAAAAGGTAAAAATATACCGTTAAAAAATGTAATCTACTCGGATTCAAATGTAATTTTGAAGGAGCAATCTGAAATAAAAGATATAAAACTTATACCAGTAAACTATTGTCCGAATACATACTATAGATATAACACTCAGTTCAAAAGAAATTTATATCATGGTTCGGATGAAAATAGTAAGAAAAACAGAACCGAATGGGAAAGTAGTAAAAATAAATTAAGAAGTAAACATTTTCTTTGCTATAATAGATTACCAAAATCGCATCGAGCATCTATCGTTTTATCGTTATTTAAAAATAATAACTTAGATAAGGGGTTTGTTTCATTTCCAAAATACGGAACAAGTTCGTGGGATGTAGTTGAAAAGGAAGAAGAATATTTAAAATCAAATCATTATAGTTGGTTGTTAGGTGATGAATTGGCCGCTGAGTTCGAAAAATACTCTGATAATTTAATTAAAAGACTACCACTTGTATTGGATAAAGAAAACTTTGAAGTATGTCATTCAATAATTTGTACCGAAATTCCTCATTATTTAAATTCATACTTTACGATATGTAATGAATCTCGGTTCGACCATAATCAAGACTTCGGTAATACAATTTTTCTTACGGAAAAAATACTTAAACCAATTATTAACTTACATCCTTTTATTTTGGTTGGTAACGCTTACACTCTTGAAAAAATGAGAGAGTATGGTTTCAAAACTTTTTCACCTTTTATAGATGAATCTTATGATGAAATCGGAGATACTACTGAAAGATTTATCGAGATAGAAAAACAAATAAATAATTTATGTAGTAAATCCCTTGAAGAATTACACGAATGGTATTGGTCAATTGAAGATATTTTGAAATATAACTATTATCATTTTTATAAAGTTTTTGCACCACAACAAAAACAGAAATTTTTAAACGAATTGAATGATGTGATAAAATGAATTTGAATGATTTTAGACACTTCTTTCCAAATGAAGATTGTTCATTAAATATTATACGTAATGTTGTGTGGGACTTGGATTTTACTGAAATAGACTCTGATGAATATCCCGTCTTTAGTAAATTTATAAACACTTATGAAGAATTATACGAAACCAAGAAGAAGGCGATTTGCTTTATTGATCCACCACCTTATGTTTTTGGTGAGGATAAAACTCCCCAATGGGATTTTAGTAATTGTGAAAAACTCAAAAAGGTCGTGAACGATGATAAGTTAATATTATTGTTGAGTAGAATAGATGAACAATTTTTAGCAAACGAGATGTTCGAAGCTATAAAACAATTTAAGGAAAATAATTTTAATATAAAAAATATCAGACTCATAGATGGTAATTTAAATTTTGATATGGTTGATTTTTTAGGATTTGATAAAAATAATTTTATATCTTTTGATATAGCCAGATTTAGATTTCCATTATATTACAAATACGCGTATAAAGATATCCTACCTTATAGTGATGAATTCATAGATAAGATGAAAACAAATAAAAAAGATTATAAGTTTTTGACTATGAATGGAACATTACATCATTATAGAGCACTTTTAGTTTGTTGGTTATTATACAACAAGTATCACAAAGAAGGTTTGATTTCTGCATGTGTTCACATTGATAGTTTGGATAGTAATTTTGAATATAGTGTTGATGCTGGAAATTATGTTAATAAAAATGAAATCATTGAACATTGGGAAAATATATTGGCCATTGATGGTTATATTCGTGATTTTATCTTGAATGATTTTGAAAACCATCTACCACTTTTATTAGACCACGTGGGTGATGATTTCTCAGATAATACAAATGGATTAGTTCCCTTTACGATGAGTGATAATCTTCCTAAAAAGTATAAAAGTTTCGAATCAACTAAAGACAAAGATTTTATTAAGGTCGCGAAAGAACAGATAATTGCTTCTCAACAATGTGAAACGTATTTGAGTAATATAGTAGAACATTATGGTAATTTACCATACAAACCTGCCGTGGAGAGTATAGCTGGTTTTATAAATTATGAAAATTCTTATTTTTCTATTGTTGGGGAGAGTCCACCGATAACTTACAAGGATATGTATTTTTTAGGTGATAAAGAATATTGGATTAACTTTATGAAAATTACGGAAAAGACATATCGTTCATTATGTTTTCATCCGATAATATTTTTATCTGCTCCTTTTTTATTAAGAAATTTAAAAAAAGATGGTTTTGAAACTTTTCCTGAATTATTCGATGAGAGTTATGATGAAATTTTAGATGAAAATTTAAGATTCAAAAAAGTTTTCTCGGAGTTAGATAGGGTGTTAAAAATGAGTACTTCTAAACTTCACGAAATATATGTTGATATCTTACCTAAGATAGTACACAATCAAAAAAAGTTGTATTCGATGTCACAACTAAAATATTTAGAAAAAATTTATTCATTAATATAAGGAAATAAAAATGTTAAAAGATAAGAGAGTAGTAGTCACAGGTGGAAGTGGGTTTATAGGAACTCACTATATCGAAGAACTATTGAATAGAGGAGCAAATGTAGTAACACATACATACGAAAGTCCACTTCAAACAAAAGATGATAGGGTTGAGGTAATTCCAAATATCAACCTTGAAAAATATGATGATACATTAAAATTAATCGAAGGTGCTGATTATGTTGTTCATAGTGCAGGAAAGATTTGTCACCCATCTAATGTCAGTAACGACTTTCAAGTTGCCCTTAATCAGATAGCAATTATAACTAATGTATTAGAAGCTTCATACAAGTCAAATGTAAAAGGATTTGTTGATATTAATAGTTCAACTGGTTATCCTGATAGAAGATACCCAATTACCGAAGATGAGTATTGGGATGATGAACCATACATTTCTTATTATGGTTATGGATGGTCAAGACGATATAGAGAAAAAATTATGGAACATTGTTCACATTTTTCTGATATGAAAATTGGAATAGCCCGTGGAACTGCAATGTTTGGTCCTTATGATAACTTTGATCCAAAAACTTGTCATGTAATCCCAGCTCTTATTCATAGAGTTTTAAGGGATGAAAATCCGTTTGTAGTGTGGGGAAGTCCTGATGTGGTTAGAGATTTCCTTTATGTAAAAGATGTAGTTAATGGTGCTTTATTGGTGTTAGAAAAAGGTGAATCTATGCGACCATACAATCTTGGTTATGGTTCAACGGTAACTATCGGGGATATAGTTGATATAATATTAAAGGTTACGGGTAAAACACCACAAGTTGAATGGGATAATTCTAAACCAACAACGATACCATTTCGTTCTTGCTCAACTGAACGAATACAAAGTGAGTTAGGTTTCAAACCAAATTATACATTTGAAGAAGGAATCAGGGAAACGGTTGAATGGTATTTGGAGAATATGAAATGAAAGTATTAGTAACAGGAGGGGCAGGATATCTTGGTTCAGGTCTATGTTCTGAATTATTAAAGTGTGGATATGAAGTTTATTCATATGATAATTTGATGTATAAACAACTATCTTTGTTGGATTTGTGCATTGATAAAAAATTTCATTTCATACATTCTGATGTTAGGAATCAAAAAAATCTTAAAAAGTATTTAAATAAAGTGGATGTGATAATACCTTTGGCAGCAATAGTGGGATTCCCGGCCTGTGATGGTGATAAAACTCTGGCCAGACAAATAAATTATGAACAGATAAAATTTATTTCAGATAATATTAGTAAAGAACAAAAAATTGTTTTCCCAAATACAAATAGTGGATATGGGATTGGTAATGGTGATTTGTATTGTAAGGAAGAAGATGGTATGAAACCAGTAAGTTATTATGGAATTACAAAATGTGATGCAGAAAACTATCTTTTGGATTCAGGTAATGCTATAACATTGAGACTTGCAACAGTTTTTGGAATGTCACAGAGAATGAGATTAGATTTGTTAGTAAATGAATTTGTATATAAGGCACTAACCGATAGATACTTGACTGTATTCGAATCTAAAAATGTAAGAAACTATATTCATATTAGAGATGTTTTGGAAACATTTATATTTATGATAGAAGGATATGATAAGTTTGTTGGAGAGGCATTTAATGTTGGATTATCCGACGCCAACTTCAGTAAAGAACAAGTTGTGGAATTAATTAAAAAATATATACCTGATTTTGCAGTTACATATTCAGAATACTATAAAGATCCTGATAAGAGAAATTATTTGGTATCAAATGAAAAAATAGAATCTACTGGGTGGACTACTAAATACTCATTAGAGGATGGTATAAAAGAACTTATTAAAGGGTATAAAATAATTATTAACAATGATGTTAGTCATTTTAGAAACGGATTTCCGATAGGATATGGACAACCAACTTAAAAATGGATATTAATAATTTAATAAATTCAAAGAAAACAGAAAAATTATATTAATAAGTAAGGAGTTGAAATGAATATAGGTTTTATAGGATTGGGAAAACTTGGTTTACCATGTGCATTAGCAATAGAATCGAGAGGTCATAAAGTAGTTGGTTATGATCCATCAGACCAAGTTAAAGATATTATTGATACAAAGAAATTACAATATCAAGAAATATGGGCACAAGAACATTTAGATAAAAGTAAGATAGAAATAAAATCAGTAGAAGAAGTTGTTAGTGAATCTGAAATTATATTTGTTCCAATACAAACACCACACGACCCATTATATGAAGGAATTACGAGACTTCCAGATGAACGAGTAGATTTTGACTATACTTATCTTAAAAAAGGTATTAAAGATTTATCAGAAGAAATATGGCATCAACAAGTTAAAAAAGTTGTTATTATTATTTCTACAGTTTTACCAGGAACAATTCGTAGAGAAATAAAACCTATTATTGATGATAATCCATATTTTAAATTGTGTTATAATCCTTTCTTTATTGCAATGGGAACTACAATGAGAGATTTTCTTCATCCAGAATTTGTGTTATTTGGTCACGATGATGATTGGGCACTCAATAAATCAGAAAAGTTTTATAGAACTATTAGTCATGCTCCAGTATTTAAAACAACTATCGAAAATGCAGAATTAATAAAGGTTACATATAATACTTTTATATCTACAAAATTAGCATTTACAAATACGGTAATGGAAATGTGTCATAAACTACCAAATACTAATTGTGATGATGTAATGAATGCACTTGCACTTGGTAGTAAAAGAATACTGGCAGAATCATATTGGTCTGGTGGAATGGGAGATGGTGGTGGTTGTCATCCAAGAGATAACATAGCATTAAGTTGGTTATCACGAGAGTTAGATTTATCACACGATTGGTTTGATAATATTATGAAACAGCGAGAAAAACAAACTGATTGGTTGTGTGATTTAATTGAAGAAACTTCTTTTAAATATAAAGGATGTTTAGATGGGTATCCAATAAAAATACTTGGTAAATCATTTAAACCTGAAACTAATATTACAACAGGAAGTCCATCTATTTTATTAAAAAATATTTTAGAAGAAAGAGGACATGACGTAGAAA
>Ga0208298_1000024_pt1 | contig 59780 bp, 72 predicted proteins | sample 14BtaG_FD_184088 | JGI IMG/M metagenome (GOLD analysis project Ga0208298, IMG submission 184088) | Marine viral communities from the Subarctic Pacific Ocean - 14B_ETSP_OMZ_AT15311_CsCl metaG (SPAdes) (version 2) | ecosystem: Environmental > Aquatic > Marine > Oceanic | place: Pacific Ocean... | reverse complement strand
GTTAGCTTGACACCAAGAGCGTTTTAATCTGAAACGATACAGAGCGTATATAATTCCACTGAATGGTCTAAGTGCATCAGCTAACTCAGAGCCACTCATACCTTTTACTGCTAGGTTTATGTGACCTCCACAATCAATGTTCGATGGTGAAAATTGGTCATCAACAATGTGCTTAACCTCACTGAACATAGACAATACCTTGTTTCTCCATACCGAACGACCTATCAAAGGAAGTACGTTTGTGATGGCTTCAACACCGCAGGAACCATCTGTCTCGAAGTGCGAGAATAACGGATACTCCTTAACTGCATTTCTATGGAATTGGTTTTTCTCAACCTCAAAGCCAATAGTAAACTTCGCCTCAATCTCACCATCATCAGTAACATTGGTAGTCAAATTTAACTCGTTATGTGGTAAATGCTTGATGTCATGTTGGAACGGAGTCTTATCGAACATTCTGTAAGGTAATCCGTTTCTTTTAGCCCATCCGTAGGATAGCATACGACCTCTGTCATCGTTTCCTTCTGTAGTGTAAGTAATCTGTGCATTCATAGTGTTTGGTTTATTTGGTTAAGACGTAAGTCTGTTCGAACAGACTCACGTTTCGACTATTGAAGTCTCATCAGTTAACCTTACGCATTCAATTGCTCTTTAGCTTTAGCTAATAGCATCTCTAATGCTTCAATAGAACGAGCATTAACTCCTTCTATCTTACCATCAGACAACAAACGAAGACTAGCGCCCTTCTCAGACTCTAATGCCTCTGCTTTAGCGCTGAATGTCATTAGCGTGGTAGATGCAGACTCAGACTCAGACTCAGTCTCCTCAGACTCAGCGCCACCATTCTTGATAAACTTAAGGCATCCTCTCACAGAGCGATTTTCTGTAGACTCCTTATACTCAGAGATTAGGTTAGGAGACTCCTCTCTCACTTTACCAATAGCAATCAACTCATAAAACCAACTTCTATCTCCAACAACTTGTGAGATAAATTCGTTTCTATCCATCACTATACCTACGTATTCCATTGCTTGTTTACCTTCTGCAGACTTAAACCAATTGTAGGTGGTGTTTACACGCTGACCAATGATAACCTGCTTATCAAAGACTCCTTGTGAGATGTCTCTTGTTTCACTCATTAATTGGTGTAGACCATTGAAATCTGCAACATTGTTTTCTAGTAATTCTTCTAAATTTCTGTTAATTTGACTCATAATTGTTTGATTTTGAGCATCTTAGCTCGTTATGATGAGAGCGTATCTCTCATTCGCTTTGCTAAATTAAGTATAAATTTTGTATAAAACTAATTACACGCAAAGAAATGTTTAAAAAATGTACATTTAATTTCAGATGTCAGTAAATGCTAGGAATAACGACAGGTATATTGTGAGCAGTTTGTTTATGGTGGTTTGGTGTAGGGAATGGATAACCTCCATTGTAAGCATATGCTACAATTAGACGTTCACTCTGTGAGTCTATGCTGAATGCAGTCTGTTCCAACAGACCATCCGTAGCGCAGTGAATACGTGAAAGCAAGTGAGCGATTACGTCAAAGCTAGTGACAGCAGGAGATACAGAGCGATGACAACAGCGGTGCAATAGGTTAACCACCACAGGCACAGGCAGTTAGGCAGTGCTATGCAAAAGCCTAAAAAATCGAGACACCGAGACCGAGAGGCAACCCCCACCCTTTGCGAGAATGTCGGTTTCTGTCGGGGGGTCGGGCGCGCGCGGCGGGGGGGAATCCCCAACCCCTATATATCTAAAATTTTTTGTATCTTTACCAAATGTACGAGATAGAATTACAGAATAGAATGAAGGTAGGATTTGTATTGGGTTTCTCAATCTTCCCATCTGATGAAGATTTTAAGTTCTCTGAGTACATACTATACTTAGGATTAATTAGTTTACACATAAAAATATACAAAGATGAACTATAGTGGATTGACAGTAAAGAACGGCAGATTGATTAATAATCGCCCGGTAGGAAAAAGTGGAATCGAGGAAGCGGCAGAACTTCGCAAGATGGTTAAGAAGAATGAAAAGACCAATATGATTGCTGATGGTATTGAGCGAGCTGAGATGAAAAAAGATATGAATAAATTATTCAAAGGCATTTAAGATTCATTGTGTTTGATGGTTGAATTGATTGGGTAGTGACTTTCAATTCGAGAAGAGGGATTAAGTTCCCTCTTTTTTTTGACATTATATGTTAAAGTGATGTTGATTTAATGTTGAAATGAAAGAGCTAACTATTTGATTATCAGTACTACTGTTAATAATGTTAATTTTAATCCTATTTTATAGAAATAAAAAAATAATAATAAAGGGGATTATATATATATAGAGTAGGGGTAGTTGAAACTAACATTTGCGTATTAAAAAATATGTCTTATATTTGCATTAAATCAAATCAAGTACAAAATGAATCAATCAGGTTACACTCCAAAGGAGTTACATTTCTCAGATGAAGGTAGAACTAAATTGTTTAATGGTCTAGAGAAAATCACTAACGCAGTACAGAGCACGCTTGGACCTCAAGGTCATACAGTGCTCATCGAATCACAAGAACATTTATCGGGAATGACGGTTACTAAGGATGGAGTCACAGTGGCTAAGTCTATTAGCTTGCTTGACCCTGTGGAGAATCTTGCAGTCAGAATTGTAAAAGAGGCTGCGGAGAAGACTGCTGTATCTGCGGGTGATGGAACCACAACGGCTATAGTGTTATCTAACGCCTTGGTTCGAAATGGAGACGAGCATATAAAAGACGGGTTGAATAAGACCGCTGTCTTTCGTGAAATGGTTAAGGGTACAGAAGATATTGTGAAGAGTCTTAATAAAATGAGTAAGCCGGTTACTGATAAGACTTTGGCTAGTGTAGCAACCATATCAGCTAACAACGACCCATTTATAGGTGGTGTGATAGCAGATGTCTACAAAGAGGTAGGTAAGGATGGTATTGTTACTGTTGAACGCTCGCAAACCCCTAATACATACTTTGAGACTACAAAAGGAATAAAAGTAGATAGAGGATACTCATCTAACTTGTTTGTAAACAATCACAAGAAGGACGAGTGTATCTTTGAGGATGTTCGTGTATTGGTTAGTGACGCTGAGATAAGTAATATATTACAGATTGAGAATGTGTTAAAGCCAATCATACAGGAGGGTAGTAAATTGCTTATTATTGCACCTTGCTCAACTAACGTGATTAATACGTTATCGGCTAACGTGATGAAGAATGGTTTAAAGATATGTTGTGTTCAGCCGCCTAACTTTGGTTACAAGCAGCACGAGTTGATGAATGACATTGCTCTTTCAGTTGGTGCTACTTACTACAGTGAGAAGACCGGTGATGATTTGAGTTTAATTATGCCAAATGATTTAGGTAGAGCTAAGAAGGTTATAGTTGATAGAGCATCTACGATTATAGTGAAAGATGAGTCTGTTGTATCTCAGGATGATATTAACGAGAGAGTATCACAGCTACACGGAGCGTGTGAAATATCTAAAACAAAGGAAGAGAAAGAGTTTATTCAATCAAGAATAGCATCTCTTACCGGTGGTGTTGGAGTGATATACGTAGGAGGTCAGACTGAGTTAGAACATAAAGAGTTGTATGACAGGGTTGACGATGCTGTATGTGCAGTGCGTTCAGCTACGCTCGAAGGTATACTACCGGGTGGTGGCTTAGCTCTTGAGAACATCTCAAGGTTTATGACTATAAGTGATAAGTGGTCTGATGAGAAGAAGGTTGCTTACAAGATACTTAAGCAGTCATTGCTTGCGCCTATCAATACTATACTGTCAAATGCAGGGCTGAAATATGATGACCTGTATAATGATGAAACGCCAAGAGGTTTCGGATATGACGTAAAGAATGACAAGAGAGGGAGATTAATGACAATGGGTGTTATTGACCCGATGAAGGTTACAAAGAGCGCACTTCAAAATGCGGTGTCAGTAGCTGTCACTCTTCTAAGTACTAACGCTATTGTAACGATGGCACGAAGTTATGAGACAAAGTAATGATTTCAAACATTATAATTATAATAGCCACAATAACATCAATATCTGTTATTGTAAATGCCTTCTCAAGTGATAAGTAGTTTATCAGTATTAATCAAAGCAATTAAAGATGCGTGGAATAATATCAAAAGCTCTTCGAGCCTCAATCAAAAAAGGTATGACGCTAAGCGTTGTTCAAAGGTATCTAAGAGTAAAGCACAAAATTGTAACGACTGTAGCTGTTCTAAATAAACGAATAAAAAATTTAGATGAGCAATAAAGATAAGAAGCCACCTAGGGGAAACGTGAAGTTCAATATAACTTTATCGGACGAGCAAAAGAAAGCAAAGGAGAATATAATGAATCACGCCTACAGTTTCATTGTAGGTAAAGCAGGCTCAGGTAAGACTCTCTTAGCCGTACAGGTGGCTTTGGATTTATTTTTTAAAAGGCAGTATGATAAGATAATAATCACAAGACCTACCGTAGCTACTGAGGACAACGGATTTTTACCCGGTGATGAGAAGGAGAAGCTAGAGCCTTGGCTTGTACCCATAATGTCTAATATGCGTAAGGTTTATAACAAGCCTGAGAAGATAGCAAAGATGGTGGAGCAAGAGGAGATTGAGCTTGTATCTCTTGCGCACTTCAGGGGTAGGACATTTGACAACGCTGTAGTTATTGTGGATGAGTTTCAGAACCTAACCAAACCACAGCTACGTATGGCGTTGGGTAGATTAGGTAAGGATTCAATAATGATATTCTGCGGGGATAATCAACAGATTGACTTAGGGTCTACGCTAAACTCAGCGATTGATGACGTTCATAAGATTAAGGATAGCAAGCACGTGTTCAAGGTAATCCTAGAGGATAACCACAGACACCAAGCAATAAATGACGTACTAAAACTTTTAACAGGATACTAGATGAAAACAATTATCCATGTTAATCAACATATAATTAAATCTAACGCAAAGAAAGGGGAAAACGAACCTGTTCTTACTTGCAAGACCTATAAGACAAACGACTATGCTCACGAAGCTATTATATACGGGCAAGACGGTTTAGAGGCTGCTAAGGTAGTTTACAGCCCAAATAAACCTTTATCTTGTGGTGCTAAGGTTTGGATTGAAACTCAAAATAAAATAGAAAGAAAATGAAACCAATAGGAAAATACATAGCGATTAAAGAAATCAAGGAAGAGGTAAAAACCAAGTCAGGACTTCTTTTGTCAGGTGATGACGTTGATGGTATACGCTATAAGAAAGCTAATGTATCTGAATCAGGTACTGACGTGAATGTAATCAACAAGGGTGACACGATATACTACGATAGCAGGGCCGGTTACTCTATGTTTATTGAGAACGAGCAGTTTACGATTATTCAGGAGCACGATGTCGTTGTTGTCGTGTAGCAGCGTTCATCTCTTTAATAAAGTTCCTATACACCTTATCGGTGTACTTCACATTCTTTGCAAACATAGGGTTACCTGCTGAACTAGTTGGTATTTCTTCACCGTTTAGTTTCTTGTAGATTGAGGTGCATACTCTTTTGCCTTTGTATGAGAGCACGTATATTGTTTTGGTTGGGCCGCATCTTTTTCTAAACACCTGTATCCATCCATCACGCAGCAATCTTTTAAACCTTCCTTCATCCCAACTAAGTAGTTCATCGAACTCATCAAACTTTGCTTTATCGAAGTAACCTTCTGAGTTTAAAAATAGCACCACATCTAAGTCGCCTTGTGTTAGATTGTACTTAGCTTTTATGAAGTATCTTATTACACGCCAATACTTTAGGTAGTCATTATTCATTCGATTAAATTTTGTAGATTTGTAGTAACAAAAGTAGCACAAAATAATTTGCTATCTTTGTAGAAACAAAAAAATATTATGAAAAAGCAAGGTTACAATTCAAGATTAGATGAATCATTAGGGGCTAAGAACGGAAAGAAGTCTCAGTCAATGAAGTCAAGAAGAGATGAGTCGAAGGCTATGTCTAAGAAAGATTCAGGTCACGCTTATGGTGGAGACCACTCAATGTCATACGAACACCAATGTATTAAAGGCGGTAAAGTAGGAGCGCACTTAAGTTCTATAATCAAGAAGTAATGGCTAGCTATAAAAGAGATTTAGGCAAGCCTTTAGCGTCTACGTTTGGAGACCCTCCTAAGAAAAAGAAATCTTTTGGGGTCCTTAAGTCTGACACTAACAAAGCTAAAGATAAACCTCTTGTAGGTCCAAAACCTTTAGATAAGGTAAAAGTTAAAAAGATTAAAGATAAGATTAATCGCTTAGAAGAGTCTTTTAAAAGTGCGAAAGAAGTTCAAACAAAGCGAGGTTATAGTAGTTTTACTCAATCAATGCGTGACATTTCTAAAGACGCAACAAAACTTAATAAGCAATTAATTAAACTTACAGGTAAAGGTTCTTCTAAGTTTGAATCTAAAATAAAAAGGTAATTAAATGGAGTCAAAAGGATTAGGAGATACTGTAGAGAAGTTCACGAAGGCAACGGGTATAAAGACTGTTGTCAATAAGATTGCACAAGCTACAGGTAAAGATTGCGGGTGCGGTCAAAGAAAGGATACATTAAACAGGGTCTTCCCCTACAATAAAGATAACAAGTAATGGCATATCAAAAATTACAAGCAGGTAGAGCTTTAGCTGTAATTCCTAGCGATACTATAAACATTCCAAATGTAGCTGCAGTTTCAGCTACAGGAGAAACAACAGCGGGTACGGCAAATAAATTAACTGATGGTGATGCTTCTTTTTTAGATAAAAGAGTATCTATTGGTGACATTATATATGCAGGTACAGTTGCAGCAACAGTAACCGCTATTGATAGTGCCACTGTTCTTAGTACTTCAGTTAGTATACCAACAGCTACAGCTTATACTATCTATTCACAAGCAAATAACTCTCAGAACGGATGTGTGTTATACTGCGGTGGTGAAGGAACTATTAGCGTTCTAACAACCGGTGGTGATACCGTTGAGTTTGCAGGATTGCCTGCAGGATTATTTATACCTGTTCAAGTACTAAGGGTGAATGCGACTGTTGCTACAGGAACGATAGCAACTAATATTGTAGCTCTTTGGTAGTCTATGCAAATATCTATAGCAAATGCAATACAGGTAGCTAGGAGAATCGGTGCGGCTGCAGCAAAGGTAATCACAACCAATCTAAAGATGTGGCTTGGATTTGAAACGAGCGAAACATTAGGTAGGGAGGAAGTTGTTAATGGAGATTTTGCTACTGATTTAAGCAATTGGTCAATTGCAGATAGTGATAGCACGCATACAGTAACACATACATCTAATGGGGCAAGATTCAAATCAGATACTACAAGCCCATTATTAACATTTACAAGTGATACTGCAAATATTGTAAGTGGTAGAAGTTATGAAATTAAGGTTGTTATAAGTGAATATCAAGGCTCAAGTGGAATTAAAATTCAAAACAGTGCAACAGGAAGTGTAAACTATTTATTTGATTCTGTTGATACATTTACATATAGTTTTACTGCTGTTTCTAACTCATCAAATCCAATACAGTTTTATAGAAATGGTGCAAATGTAGACATAACTATTGAAAGCGTTTCACTTAAAGAACTAACCCAAATCACACCTGACAAATCGGGTAACAATAATGTAGGTGAGTTGTTTACAGGTAAGGCTCTTGATTTTGATGGGGCTAATGATTATGTAAATACAACAGGTTTTGAAATGGCAGGTACAAGTTTTACCTTTGCCTTTTGGATTTACCCTAAAGCTACTACATATCAGTTTATAATGGACTTAGATGTTGTAGGTACTAATCAAAGAAGTATATTGGGTTTATTTCAGGAAAACTCAGACCCACAAAAATTTGCTTGGTATAACAATCCCGGTGGATTTAGGCAATTTGGTACACCAACTCAAAATGAATGGCAAAGAGTAGTATTTAGAGTAAGTCCTACAACAGTTGAGTGTTATGTTAATGGTATACAATCAGGAACAACTCAATCATTAGCCACAGCTCATAATTATAGCAATATTAACAATTCAGTTATTGGAGGAAGAAATAATTTTGGTACAACACAAAGACTAGATGGTAGTCTGTCAGACTTCCAAATATATAATGCTTATTGGAGTACAGATGACATCGCATACGATTACGCAAATCCTCAAAACTTAGTAACTGATAGAAGTGGTACATCAATAACTTTATCTAATTTAAAAGCATATTGGGCAATGAGTGAGGGTGCAGGTTCATTAGCTTACAATAGTGCAGTTCCATTAGGAGCTGATGTGGTTGTTGATGGAGATTTTCCCTTACCAAATAATAATTGGGATATAGGAAATGGTACAGAAATAACTGCAAGTGGTGCGAGGGTAAATAATACAGTTACAGGTGGAATTGCATTTGTTAAGCAATTCCTTACAAATAATCCATTTGGTAAAACATTTGTGTTTACTTATGATGTTATTGCTACAAATGGGAATTTACTAGCTTTACAACAAGCATCTGATTTAGATTTAAACACTTCAACCACAGGCACAAACAGAAAACTTGTTTTTACTTGGAATAGAAACATAGATGAACTTACAATAAAAAGAAAAGGAGGGCAAACAGGTGGCACAGATGTTACAATAGATAATGTTGCTCTTCAAGAAATAAGTGTAGGTTATATAAATGGTGCTGCATACGAACCTGCTCAACCAAGAATACAACAACTAGGTATGATGAATTGGGCGAAGAGTACCCCTGTGGCAGATGAGGTTACTTTAATACCTAAACCAAACAACACATCTGAAGACATCTTAGGTAACGCAGTTCGAGATAGATTGAACTCGTTTAATTTAGATGGAACAGGTTATGCTAAGGTGGATGATAGTACTTCATTAGGAATTACTAATGGTACTTTACAATTTTGGTTAAAGACTTCAGATACTAATTTCACTATATTAGAAGGTGCTGTAGCTAAAGAATATATTGGGAGAACTAATAATAATGCTTGGTCAAATGGAGGTACAGCAACTATAAATACATTTATTGATAACGCTGTTTCTAGCAGTCAACCTTTGTATGACAATGATTGGCACTTCTATACATTTACAGGAATAAATATTAATTTATGGACAGAGTTTTCTATAGGAACTGAAACTCTTGATGGTTTAATAAGTGATGTTTTAATTTACGATACAGTCCTTACATCAACCGAAATAGAAAACAATTATAACGCAGGTTTATCTGCACATACAAACGATTAAGTATTATGAGAGGAAATGTATATATGTGTTTAGATAACACAACTTTTAATAAACTAATACCAACAGAGTTAGTAGCTACTTACGGAATACCTGAGTACGATGAAGAGGGTGTTCAAAACGGAGTAATTCATCCAACATTCAAAGAGCTTGGAGAGTATAACCGCAGAAAGTTTGGTTCTGTTCCTATGGTTAAAATTGGAAACGCTAAACTTCATATAGTAGAACTCGAAGCAAGTTGGATAGATGGAGAGCTTTCTGCATTGCTTGATTTAGGTAAGGGTAAAGAATATCCAAACAATTGTTTAATGACTAGAACTGAGGCAGCTAAATTTATTCGAGACAACTCAGAAAGTTTAGATACATAATAGTATGTGGACAACAACAGCAACATTTAACTGTACAAAAATAAAGTACATATGGATAGCAAAAGAAAAGCATCAGCAATAAAGAGAGCCGGTGTATCAGGTCTTAACAAACCAAAGAGAACACCAAGTCATCCAAAGAAATCACATATTGTAGTAACCAACTGCAACGGTAAGGTTAAGACAATACGTTTTGGTGAGCAAGGTGCAAAAACAGCCGGAGCTCCTAAAAAAGGTGAGGGCTCAAAGATGAGTGCAAAGAGACGTTCGTTCAAGGCACGTCACGCAAAGAATATAGCTAAAGGTAAATGTTCTGCTGCGTATTGGGCGGATAAAGCAAAGTGGTAAGATGGATAAAGACTCGATAAAAAACATACTAGTGAACGGTGCGGCAATAGGAGTTAGCTTTACAGAAGTGGAACAGGCTTTAAGACTAGCGGCTTTAGTTGTAGGTCTAGCCTATACGATATATAATTTTCACACAGCTTATAAAAAAAATAATCCATAGTTATGAAGAAGGTACATAATTCTACTATAGCCATTGCATTTTTTTGGACTACTATGGTAGTGTTGTATATAGTAGGGTTTATATTTTTAACGCATTCTTAAGCAAAAAACTGAGTAATGAAATTAAGTAAGAATTTTGCATTGTCTGAAATAACACACAGCAATACAGCCAAAAGATTAGGGATAGATAATGAGCCGACTGAAACGCACCTACAGAATATGCAGTACCTTGTGGACAATCTTATACAGCCTCTTCGTGACGCTGTTGGTCCTATCAGGGTCAGTAGTGGTTATCGCAACCCGGAACTCAATCGTGCTATTGGGGGTAGTCGTTCTTCGCAGCATTGCAAAGGTGAGGCATTGGACCTGCAGTTTTGGCAAAACGGAAAAATGATGAACGAGCTTATCTATGAATGGATTTTAGATTCAGGTATAGAGTTTGACCAAATGATAAACGAGTTTGACTTCGCTTGGATACATATATCCTTAAAAAAAGAAGACAATAGAAACCAAGTACTCGAAGCCTATAAAGATAAGGGTGGAGATACTAAATACAGATATGCAGATGTTTAAAAATATATTAGGTAAATTGGTAGGGCAGGCTTCTGAAATTATAGATGAGGTTGTTACTACGGATGAAGAACGATTAGCTTTAAAGCAAAAGTTTGAAGAGGTTGTTCAAGACCACGAAAAAGAAATGTATGCTTTAGAAGTAGAGGATAGAAAGAGTGCACGTAATTTATTTGCTGATGACAGCATAATACAAAAGGTTCTTGCTATTATTTTTACAGCAGCTTATTTCTTTTTATCATACACGATGTTTAAGTATTTTGTAATGAACACGCTTGAGTTGTCTGATTATGAGATAGGATTTATAAGCACAGTCTTTGGAGCAATGTCTAGTAAGGTGAATACGATTATTGACTTTTTCTTTGGCGGCTCGTCTAAGAAATAATTTCCTATCTTTGTAGGAAACTAAATCTAATCAAATGGCAAATTTAACAAGTGAAGAGCTAGAGTCTCTTCAAGGCTCATTAAAAGAATTTAATAAGTGCAAGATGCAGTTAGGTGAAACAGTCCTACAGCAGCACGCTCTTATAGGAAAAATGTCAGCTCTTAAGGAGCAGTCAGCACAAGAAGAAAGAAAGTTAATAGATAAATACGGTAAGGATTCTGTCATCAATATTGAGACAGGAGAGATAAAGCCACCTGAAAAAAAATAGTTATGCCAAAGATAAGTTCGTATTCAACAACAGCACCTGCATTAACAGACAGGCTAATAGGTACTGATGCTAATGATAACTCAGCTACAAAAAACTTTACGGTTGGTGATGTAATAGGATTAGTGGTAGGTCCTATAGGTTTTACACAAGACCTAACTGCTGCTAGTCTTAACTCCCAACAACCTCCTTCTCTAAATACTCTTAAACAAATTACCTTTGGAGTTTCGGGAGTGGATGGCACTAATACTTCTTTGAGCAACTCAGGTGATTTAACTTTCAATACTGCAGGAGTTTATTATATTGATTATGCTGTAAATAAAGGACTAGTAACAGCTACTAACCCTTCGGGAATGATGCAAATATCTTTTGGTGTTTTTAAAAATGGAACTCAAATAATGCGTACTATTAGGGATACTCAATATTATCCTGCAAATGAGGGTATTGGCGGGGGAGAGTCTATCAATATGAGTTTTATGTTTGAGGCTTCAGCCTCAGATGTATTGACTTTTAAAATGATTACAAACTCTTCAAATATGGGGTTGGTTTCTCAAAGCCAAGTACAGCTTGACCAAGTACCTTCTGCTAATATTACTGTTTTTAGAACTCTTACAACCTCTTAGTAATTATGGATATTAGAAAAATATCTGTTGGACCGGACTACAAGTCAGGTGCAATGCACTACTTAGTTGGTCAGGAAATTCTAGGAGCATCACACAAGATACACCTTATACAGTACGATAAAGAATCTATATCGTATAAGATTTGGATTCAACGTGAGGATGTTATAGTTTTGTGGAAAGAGTTTAACTCTAGTATACCAATTTCAATCGAATACAATATAAATTTCTAGTATGAGTTACGATGACGATTTTATAAAAGACTCTGCAAAAAGAGCAGACAAATCTAAGAAGGATACTTTAGATTCTTGGATAGTTGACCTAGAAGAAAAAGAACAGCCCGAGGCTTGCAGTATAGATGACGAGGACTGTGAAGCGTGCGGCTCTTAATGAAGTCCCCATTTAATTTCATAGTAAGACCTATTGAGGGTAAACGATACTCGAACACCAAGACTATTGGTGGTATGGAGTTTATCGTCAATACTTCAGAGGAAGAGCACAAGTTTTCTAATAGGCAGGCTACGGTGGTTGAGACTCCTGTAGGATATAAAGGACCTGTAAGTATAGGTGATGTTCTTTTAGTTCACCATAACGTATTTAAGTTCTACAACGATATTAAGGGTAGACGTAAAAGTGGTAAGAGTTATTTCAAGGATGATTTATTCTTTGTAGATAATGACCAATTTTACTTATACAAAAGAGACGGACGTTGGAATAGTCACGATAGATTTTGTTTTGTAAAACCTATAGATAAGTTAGACAGCTTTATGGACAAGGCCTGTAAGTACGAACCTCTTATGGGTGATATGGTGTACTCGAATGATTATCTAAAATCTAAAGGCGTGCAGGATGGTGATAGAGTTTTCTTTACGCCTGATAGCGAGTATGAGTTTACAATTGATGACGAGGTTCTCTACAGAGTATTTGACCATCAGATAACTATGAAGGCTTAGTATGGATTCTACAGAGTTAAGAAAAGAAATTATAGAGGCAGGATATAAAGCTGTGAAGCAACTGATAAAGGTTGCTAAGGAGGATATTATAAAGCCTGACCCTGAAGATGATTTAGCTGCAGACAAGTTAAAGAATGCGGCTGCATCAAAGAAGCTATCTATATTCGATGCGTTTGAGATACTTAAGCGCATTGATAGCGAGCAAGATAATTTAAAGATAGAAGCTCAGGGACCAAAAAGAACAGACACCAAACAAGGATTTGCAGAACGAAGGTCAAAATAACTTATACAGAGTAGTCGATGGCTACATACCTAAAGGACCGTTAAAGAAAAAAAATAACGGAAGAAGTTGGTTGTATGGTTACAACGAGCAATACGACTTTATAAATATATCTAAGACCGGGCAGATAGGAGAAGTGGTAGAGATATCAGGATTAAAGATAGGACTACCATTAAGACCTGAGATAACCCCGCAAAGACACAAGACTAAATCGCTTCAGTATTGGGAGCGAGCAGAGTTCCCGAAAGAATTACAAAAGATAAACTCAATATTCCAATGGAATGAGATGCCTGCTGTCTTTAAGGATAGGTGGATTGATTACATTGAGACTGAGTTTGACAGAAGGGAAGACGGTTATTGGTTTATGAATAAAGGAGAACCTACGTATATCACAGGTTCTCATTATATGTATCTTCAATGGACTAGTATTGATGTTGGTTATCCTGACTATCGTGAGGCTAACAGAATCTTTTTTATTTTTTGGGAAGCGTGTAAAGCTGATAAGCGTTCGTTTGGAATGACCTATCTAAAGATAAGACGTTCAGGGTTTTCTTTTATGGGTTCATCGGAAGCTGTTAATACAGGTACGTTAGCAAAAGACTCTAGGGTAGGGATACTATCTAAGACGGGTTCGGATGCTAAAAAGATGTTTACAGACAAGGTAGTTCCTATAAACGGTAGACTTCCTTTCTTCTTTAAACCTATTATGGATGGTATGGATAAGCCAAAGACTGAGTTAGCCTTTAGGATTCCTGCATCTAAGATTACAAAGAAGAATATGTATGACGTTGAAGCGGAAGAGCTTGAAGGCTTGGATACTACAATAGATTGGAAGAACACAGATGACAACTCGTATGATGGTGAGAAGCTATTACTCCTAGTACACGATGAGAGTGGGAAGTGGATTAAACCAAATAACATACTAAACAATTGGCGTGTTACAAAGACCTGTCTACGTTTGGGTAGTAAGATTATAGGTAAGTGTATGATGGGGTCAACCTCAAATGCATTATCTAAGGGTGGTAATAACTTCAAGAAGCTATACGAGGATTCAAATGTAGAGAGTAGAAATGCAAACGGACAGACTAAAAGTGGAATGTATGCATTATTTATTCCTATGGAATGGAATATGGAGGGCTTTATTGATAGATACGGAATGCCTGTATTTAAAAAACCTTCTAAACCAATTGAGGGAGTAGATGGAGAAATGATAAGTAATGGGGCTGTTGATTATTGGACTGCAGAGGTTGACTCTTTAAAGAGTGACGCTGATGCGTTAAATGAATTTTACAGACAATTCCCTCGCACAGAGTCGCACGCATTTAGAGATGAAAGTAAATCATCTTTATTTAACCTAACTAAGATATACCAACAGATAGATTACAATGACTCACTAATAATGGAGCATCACGTAACTCGTGGTTCGTTTCATTGGAAGGATGGTCAGAAGGATACTCAAGTTGTATTTAGCCCTGACTCTCGTGGTAGGTTTTTGGTTAGTTGGGTTCCGAATAAAAATCTACAGAATAATATCGTAACAAAAAGGGGTATGAAGTACCCGGGGAATGAGCACATCGGGTCATTTGGGTGTGACTCATACGACATATCAGGTACTGTTGGAGGTAAAGGTTCTAACGGTTCTTTGCACGGGCTTACTAAGTTTAATATGGACGAGGCTCCAAGTAGTGAGTTTTTCTTAGAGTATATCGCAAGGCCTCAGACGGCTGAGATATTTTTCGAGGAAGTGCTTATGGCCTGTATATTTTATGGTATGCCAATCTTGTGTGAGAATAATAAGCCTAGGCTTTTATACCACTTCAAGAACAGAGGTTACAGAGGGTACTCAATGAATAGACCTGACAAGCAGTTTAACAAGCTCTCTAAGACAGAGAAAGAGTTGGGAGGGATACCTAACTCATCTGAGGATGTTAAGCAGTCTCACGCATCCGCAATTGAGTCTTACATTGAAAAGCATATCGGACTAGATATGAACAGTAACTACAGAGATTCGGACGAGATGGGTACTATGCCTTTTGCTTCTACGCTAGAAGATTGGGCTAGGTTTGATATTAATAACAGAACTAAGTTTGATGCTTCTATAAGTTCAGGCCTAGCTATAATGGCAAACCAAAAGCACACCTACCTTCCGGAACAAAAAGAGTCAAAAATAAGTATTACCTTTGGGAGATATAACAACAAGGGGTCAATCAGTGAATTATTAAGATAGATGAAAGAGGTAAATATAAATATTACGGCTGCAGGATTTCCTAGTCAATTTGTTTCTGATGCTGAAAAAGCTACGGATGAGTTTGGATTACAGATAGGTCAAGCTATTCAGTATGAATGGTTTAAGAAGGATTCTAATAACTGTAAGTTCTACGACCAACAAAGAGACTTTAGGAGGCTACGTTTATACGCAAGAGGCGAGCAGTCGATTGCTAAGTATAAAAATGAGCTTGCTGTAGATGGTGATTTATCTTACCTTAATTTAGATTGGACACCCGTACCTATACTTCCTAAGTTTGTAGACATCGTTGTTAATGGAATGTCTGACAGATTATTTAAGGTTAGTGCGTATGCTGAGGATGCTATGTCTCAAGACAAGCGAAGTAAGTTTCAAGATATGATACAAGGGCAGATGGCTGCCAAGGATGTTCTTACAACTATACAGGAGAATACAGGAATGAATCCATTTACTATGGACCCTGATGATTTGCCTGAAAATGACGAGGAGCTTTCGTTGTATATGAATCTTAACTACAAACCTGCTATTGAGATAGCAGAAGAGGAAGCTATAAATACTTTGTTTGCTGAGAATGAATACGTTGACCTACGTAAAAGATTTGACTACGACCTTACTGTTATTGGTATTGGCGTAGCAAAGCACGAGTTCCTTCCGGGCTCGGGAGTAAAGGTTAGTTATGTAGACCCTGCAAATGTAGTTTACAGCTATACTGAAGACCCTCACTTTAAAGATTGTTTCTATTGGGGAGAGATAAAGACTCTACCTATAATAGAGCTGATGAAGATTGACCCTTCACTTACTAACGATGACTTGCAGAAAATATCAAAGTATAGTCAGAGTTGGTACGATTACTACAACTCAGCGCAGATGTTCCAAAACAATATATTCTCTAGGGATTCAGCTACGTTATTATACTTTAATTACAAGACCACAAAAAAGATTGTATACAAAAAGAAGGTGTACGATAATGGTGGTTCTAAGATGATTGAGAAGGATGACCAATTCAATCCACCACAAGAGATGATGGATGAGGGTAAGTTTGAGAAGGTTGAGAAGACTATTGATGTATGGTACGATGGCGTTATGGTTATGGGTACTAACATTATATTAAAGTGGGAGCTTGCTGAGAATATGGTTCGACCTAAGTCGGCTAGTCAGCACGCTATACCAAACTATGTAGCTGTAGCACCAAGAATGTATAAGGGTGTGATTGAGTCGTTAGTTAGAAGGATGATTCCTTTTGCTGATTTAATTCAGATGACTCACTTAAAACTGCAGCAGGTTATATCTAAGGTTGTACCTGACGGTGTTTATATAGATGCGGACGGATTAAACGAGGTTGATTTAGGTACAGGTAATGCTTATAACCCTGAAGATGCTTTACGATTGTACTTCCAAACAGGTAGTGTGATAGGTAGAAGTTACACGCAGGATGGTGAATACAATCAAGGTAAGGTTCCTATTCAACAGCTTACATCAAACTCGGGAGCTAGTAAAACTCAGATGCTTATAGGAAACTATAACCATTACTTAGGAATGATACGTGCGGTGACAGGATTAAATGAAGCTAGAGATGGTTCTACTCCTGACCCAAACTCATTGGTTGGCGTGCAGAAGTTAGCTGCTTTAAATTCAAACACAGCTACAAGGCATATACTAGATGCAAGTTTATTTATGTACAGAAGTTTAGCTCAAGCCTTAACGTATAGAGTATCTGATATTTTGCAGTACGCAGATTTTAAAGATGAGTTTGCTAATCAGATAGGAAAATATAACGTAGGTATCCTTAATGAGATTAACGATTTATATATATATGATTTCGGGATATTTATAGAGGTTTCTCCTGATGAAGAGGAAAGAGCACAGTTAGAGCAGAATATACAGATGGCTCTATCTAAGGGTGATATAAACCTAGAGGATGCAATTGATATTAGAGAGCTTAGAAATCTTAAAGTTGCTAATCAACTTCTTAAAGTTAAGCGTATTAAGAAACAAGAGCGTGATGAAAAGATGGCTATGCAGAAGCAGGCTGTTACAGCTCAGCAGCAGATTAAGTCACAGCAGCTTGCAGCTCAAACAGCTATGCAAAAGATACAGGCTGAGACTCAAGCCAAGATGCAGATTAAACAGGCGGAGGTTGCATTTGATATTCAGAAGATGAATAACGAGGCACAGCTTAAGGCTACGCTTATGGATAAAGAGTTTGACTTTAATATGCGTCTTAGAGATATATCTGAGAATGCACTGCAAAGTAGAGAGACTCAACGTGAAGAAGCTAAGAGTGCTCGTATAAGCCAACAAAATACAGAACAAAGTAAGTTAATAAGTCAGAGAAAAAATAACCTTCCTCCTATGAAGTTTGAGTCTAACGAGGATAGCTTAGATGGTTTTGATTTGTCTGAATTTTCACCTAGATAGATATGGCTACAAAAGGAAGAACAAAAGGAAATAAGATATGCCCTGCAGGAATAGCTTGGGCTAAAAGAACATTCGATAGGTACCCGTCAGCGTATGCAAATATGGCTGCGAGTAAATATTGCAAGGACCCTAATTACGCTAAAAAATCAAAGTAATGGGTGAGTTAAAGAAGTGGAGAGACGAGAAGTGGGTTCGTATTGGAACCGATGGTTCTATTAAGGGAGCCTGCGGTACTAGTAAGAATAAGAAAAACCCTGACAGGTGTTTACCTCTAGCTAAGGCTAAGAGTATGTCTAAGTCAGAGCGAGCAGCTACAGCAAAAAAGAAAAAGAAAAGCGGACGAACAAAGCAGTTTGTGTCTAATACCAAGGCGGGAAAGGTCACATCTAAATACGCTTAAATCGTATCAATTAATTGTTTAACTTTGCATAAAATCAAATCAAATGGAATTAAAAGTAAGAGCAGTAGACGGTATAGAAGAAAAATCTATAGCACAAGTCGAAGAAGAATTATTAGAAAAGCACGAAGAGCAGTTTGAGGACTCAACACCTAAAGAAGAAGTTGTTGAGCAGGTAGTAGAGACTACTGAACCCGAAGGCTTAACTGAAGAGCAAGTTCTTTCACATATTAAGAATAGATACAATAAGGAGATTTCATCAATGGATGAGCTTTTTGCTGAGAGAGAATCTCAAGAAGAGCTACCTGAAGATGTTGCTGCTTATTTTAAATATAAAAAAGAAACAGGACGTGGGATAAGTGATTACGTTAAGTTACAACGTAATTTTGATGAAGCGAATCCTGATGCTTTGCTACGTGACTACCTTAAGGCTACGGAGACAGCTCTTGATGATGACGATATACAGTCATTAATGGATGAGTACTCCTACGATGCAGACTTAGATGACGAGTCGGATATTAAGAAAGTCAAAGTAGCAAAGAAGAAAGCTATTGCTAAAGCTAAAAACTACTTTATTGAGCAGCAAGAGAAATACAAGCAACCCCTTGAGTCAAGGCCGGAAGCTATCTCTGAGAGTGAGAAGGAGCAGTACAATGCTTACAAGCAATATTTAAACGAAGCTGCAACGCAGCAAGAGGAAACTAAACGAAAGTCTGAGTGGTTTATGCAGAAGACTGATGAAGTTTTTAACAATGAGTTCAAAGGTTTTGAGTTCAATATTGGAGAAAATAAAGTTACGTATAGTCCGGGTAGTGCAGAAGAAACTAAGAAGTCACAGTTATCACCTATGAACTTTGTTAACAAGTACTTAGATGAAAACGGGCTTATGAAGGACGCTGTAGGATACCATAAAGCGTTAGCAGTTGCAATGAATCCTGAAAAGTTTGCTCAATATTTTTATGAGCAGGGTAAGGCAAATGCCACAGAGGATGTGATGAGGAAGACTAAGAACATCAATATGACAACTCGTAACACACCTGAGGTATCGTCTAAATCAGGGACACAGTTTAAATCTTTAAATAATGATTCAGGTCGTGGTTTAAAGATTAGAAGTATTAAAAGAACATAAATTTTAAAAATTAGAAAAAATGGCAGGAGCTATTACAGGAGCTGCAGGGCAACCGGCATTACAGCCGAGTGCGGAGCAAGTTGCATTACAGAGTAACTATATTACAGATTTTAACTTCTTAAATCAGTATCTACCTGATACTTATGAGAAGGAATTTGAGCGTTACGGAAATCGTACCGTAGCATCTTTCTTACGTTTAGTAGGAGCAGAGATGCCTTCTAACTCTGACCTTATCAAATGGGCTGAGCAAGGAAGATTACACACTAAGTATGTTGACGTTGCGTGTGCAGCAGGTGTTGCATCATCAGCAGTTTGGACTATTGGAGACAATTTATCTCCGGGTACGGGTACTATTGCTATACGTGTAGGTCAAACAGTTATGTTGACTAAAAATACAGGTGGAGCAAACCTTAAAGCCTTAGTTACAAAAGTAGGTGTAGCAGGAGGATTAAATGCAAACCAAATAGAGTTGGCGTACTATGGGTCAAATCACACAGGTGTTACTGCAGATAAGTACACAATGTTTGTTTACGGTTCTGAATTTAAGAAAGGTTCAGCAGGAATGGTAGGTTCTTTAGAAGCTGATGACGTATTCTTTGAAAACAAGCCAATTATCTTAAAAGATAAGTACGCAGTGTCAGGTTCTGATATGGCTCAGATTGGATGGGTTGAAGTAACTACTGAGAACGGTGCTACAGGTTACCTTTGGTACTTGAAGTCAGAGCACGAAACTCGTTTACGTTTTGATGATTACTTAGAGACAGCTATGTTGGAAGCAGTTCCTGCAGCTACAGGTTCAGGTGCAGAAGCAGCTTTATCTTCAGCAAGTGCAGCAGGTACAGTAAACGCAGGTTCTGAAGGTGTATTCTACTCTGTAAGTCAACGTGGTAACGTATGGTCAGGTGGTAACCCTAACATATTAGGTGACTTTGATTCAATTATTCAACGTCTTGATAAGCAAGGTGCGATTGAGGAGAATGTAATCTTCGTTGACCGTCAGTTTGGATTTGACATTGACGATATGTTAGCAGCACAAAACTCTTACGGAGCAGGTGGTACTTCATATGGTTTGTTTGATAATGACCAAGAGATGGCGTTAAACTTAGGATTCACAGGATTCCGAAGAGGTTATGACTTCTACAAGTCTGATTGGAAATACTTAAATGACCCAACTATGCGTGGTGGCTTACCAACAGGTCCGGGTTCAGGTCGAATCAATGGGTTATTAGTGCCTGCAGGTTCAACTTCAGTGTATGACCAAATCTTAGGTAAGAACGCTAAGCGTCCTTTCTTACACGTACGTTACAGAGCTTCACAAACTGAAGACAGACGTTACAAGACTTGGATTACAGGTTCAGCAGGTGGCGCAGCTACTTCTGACTTGGATGCAATGGAGGTTAACTTCTTGTCTGAGAGAGCTGTATGTACTTTAGGTGCAAACAACTTCTTCTTATTCCAAGAGTAGTAGATTATAAAGGGAGTCTGTTCGAACAGACTCCTTTTACTTTTGTATTTTGTCACAAATTTAGCAAATATTTGTGACAACTATTTTTTAAATTCTAATTAAATTCAAATGAAAAAAACAGTAGAGTACGTAGATAAGCAGTACAAGCTATTAGGTCAAGACGCACCTTTATCGTTTATGCTTGCTTCAAGAAATTCAAGAAGATTCCCATTACTATGGTTTGATGAGGAGAAGGGAGAGCAAAGAGCACTTCGATACGCAAGAAACCAACAGAGTCCATTCGAGGACGAGCAAGATGGCAACGCAATACTAGAGCCAATTGTATTTGAGGATGGGTTTTTAACGGTTCCAAAATCAAACCAAGTATTACAGAAGTTTTTAGATTTACACCCTGCAAAGGATGTTAAGTATTCTTTAGTTGATAAAACCAAAGAGGCTTCTGAAGTACTAGAGGATTTAAACTTAGAAGCTGATGCGTTGATTGCAGCTCGTGAGTTAAACATAGACCAAATAGAAGCGGTTACTCGTGTAGCGTTTGGTACTGACCCTAGTACAATTACATCATCTGAGCTTCGTAGAGATATTTTATTATTTGCTAAGCAGAACCCTGCGGCATTCTTGCAGGTTGTAGGAGATTCATCTTTACATATTGACTCAATGGTACAATCATTCTTTGATAAAGGCGTGTTAGCTTTTAGAAAGAATAAGAAGGAAGTGTTCTTTAACACTCCTACTAATAAAAAACGGATGCTTGTTATTCCGTTTGGAGAGGACCCGTTATATGTGGTCTCATCTTACTTACAAAGTGATGATGGTCTAGACGTTCTAGAATTTCTAGAAAAAGTCGCAGAGACTAAGTAGTGAAAGGGAGGCAGAAATGCTTCCTTTTTTTTTGCTATCTTTGTGACATTATTAATCATTTATGTAGTTAAAACAAAAAAAAGAAGATGGTTAAATTTATAAATAACTTAGACTTAAGCCTATGGCAAAGTATTTAGGAATACCACTTCAGGTGGCAAGCGGTACGACAGTCACTCCAACCTACGGGTCACCGGAGTTGGTTACTAATGGAGATTTTGCAACTAATTCTGATTGGACAGAGGGTGCAGGTTGGGATATAGATGAAGTAAACAATAGAATAACTAGAACTGCTCAAAGTGGGACTACAAGTGCATCTCAAGATGTCTCTTTTGTAAGTGGTAAAAGATATATTATTACATATACTTTAGATGTTTCAGCAGGTTCATTTTTAATTAGATTAGGAGGAGATGGTGTTTTAGACACAACTGCAAGAAGTGTAGATGGTACATATACAGAAGTTGTTAATGCTAGTGGAAATTATGATATATTAAATTTAAGAGCATCTGATGGCACTTTTGCAGGTTCTATTTCGAATGTATCCGTAAAAGAAGTACCGTATGTTTTAGGTAAGGAGATAGTTTCTAGTGATTATATTCCTGCAAACTTTACCGCAGGAAATGGTTGGACTTTAAATGGTTCGTCAGCTTCTAGAGGTGTGGCTACTAGTACTGACTATTTAGTACCTAATGTAACTTCACAGCTTGTAGACGGTAAGTCATATCAAGTAGGATTTACCTTATCTAATATGAGTCAAGCAAACACTGCAGGTATTAGTAGTACAGGGGCATTTGGTCAGGTTGGAACTGACTTAAAGTTTAGGAGTACTAATGGTAGTAACTTGTTTAACTCTGTTTATGATGAAGACCAAAGCACATCTCCTGATTTAAGATTCGTTTCAGGGACTAACGCTTTAACATTTACATTAAGTGGTATTACAGTTAAAGAGGTTCAGTACAACTATCTACAGGTAGTAAGTGGTGATTTCTTAAAGCAATGTAAGGTTGGTGATGTAGTGTTTAACTCTGACGATGATACCGAGGCTGTTGTTTTGCAAGTGCTTGACAATAACACGTTGTTATTATCTAACGATATTCTTTCAGATGCAGGAGATGCGTTTTTTATATTTGCACCTAATGGTGATACAAGAGGGAATCAGATTCTTCGGATAGATAACTACATTATGTCTGAGTATGACGAAGCTACGAGTGTACCTATCCAATCATCATTTTGGTTTGCTGCAGGTCCTCAGGCTGACAAGGTAACTCTAACACAACTTAACGATGCGGTCAACACGTACTTTGTGGCTGACGTGATTGAGAGGTTTGTTCAGAGATTAAATTCTCAGTCAGCAACAGCTAGTAGGTTAGACATTCCTCTTAATGAGTTTAGAGACCATAAATATAATCAACTATTGGTAACAATAGCAATAACACTTTCATAAGATGGCAAATTTTTTAAAACTAAATAAATCATACTTGGGACCTGAGGTCCTGAGTAATGGTTCTTTTGAGGAGTACGGTCCTGAATTGGTAACAAACGGTGATTTCTCATCAGGGTTATCGGGTTGGGCCGGCAATGACCCTGCAGTAGAATTAAGTATTGTTAATGATAAAATCCGTGTAACAAATGGAGATGGAACTGCTGCAGGATTTACATCTATTAATGGAGCACCTACGTTATCAGTAGTTTCAGGTAAAACGTATGAGATAAAATATGAAAGTTTTCAAGGAACGTCTTCAAATGCACAATCTCAACTTTTTTTAGGAACAACATTTAATACAGGTGATGTTTTGGGTGGAACTAAGTTTCAAACAAATGGGATTCATAGTTACATTTTTACTGCAACTGCAACTCAAGACTTGTATTTATTAATAAAAAATGGAACAGTTGTATCAGGAGAATATATGGAGTTTGATAATGTGTCTGTTAAAGAAACAGGTATTGTTGAACGTGTAAGTAACGGTAATTTTACAGCTATAGCTGACGGTACTGCTGTAACTACTGTGTCTTCACAATGGCTATCTTCTACTTTATCATCTGCAAATGTTGAGTCAAATATTCTAGAGTGTGTATCTAGTGCAACAAATCAAGCTGTTATTTTAGTAGTTCCTACAATTGCAGGTGCTGAGTACAGGCTTAAGATTGACAGCGTTACAGGTGATTTAGCTAATAATTCTATAGGAGTAGTTTCATTTAATGTTGATACTACAGGCGGCTCGGTTGATTTTGTTTTTACTGCCCTCTCTAATAACACACTTATTTCATTTTACGCAGGCGATAGACTTGGTTCTAAACAAACAAACTACGCAGGTATATCATTACAAGCAACCAATCAGTTTGCTTATGGGTGGGAAAGGCCACAGGGTGAAGCTCAAGAAGGAATTACCTTTAGTAATAGCAACCTGACTATGACCGGGCAGGATACTAAAGTATATGGTAATACTAGCGCATACTCTTCAGGTACTGAAGTTTTGTTAAAATTTAATGTACTCTCTTTTACTGAGGGTATAAACTTTAGAGTATGGACGGGTACAAGCTTTATTGAACTTAAAGATTTAAAGCTCGGTGAGAATGAGTTTAGGTTTAAAACGACATCATACCAAACGGTTTTTGTTCTTAGTACCCTTAACGATAGTGAGGATTATGAAATAACCCTTGACTCTGCATCAGTTCAAGAGGTTGTGAACCAACCAAAGCTTATCGGAGTTGATAATGTATCAATGGTAAGTGCACCAACAGACAATACTGTTGTAATAAACAACGGACTTACTGATGGAGCTGACAATCTTACTATAACTTACGCAGGTGCATCCGCATCTTCAAGAGTGCAGATGAGAAACTTCTTCCAAGACAGTATCATTCGTTTAGCGAATAGCAATAATACTGCTGAGGTCTTAGAGATAACTCCTCCGGTGCTTATAACTGATATAGTTGCAAGCTAATACAGCAAGCAAACAAACTACTAAAGAGCTCTTTTATAGGGCTCTTTTTTTTTGCGTATATTTGTGAAAAGATTTTAAGATGATAAATGCAGTAAGAAATACAGTCCTTGCTATACTTAATAAGAATAACTATGGATACCTTTCCCCATCAGACTTTAACCTGTATGCACAACAAGCACAGTTAGAGATATTTGAGGATTGTTTTTACCAATACAACACACAGCTTAACTTAGAGAATGCACGTAGGTCAGGAACTGAGTATGCTAACTTATCTAAAGGAATACAAGAGACTATTGATTTATTTTCAAAGACAGCTTCGTTAGTTCAAGTTGCTACTAATACATACACAATGCCTTCAGATTATTACTTAATCAATAAGGTACTTTGTTCAAGTGGTGGTGCGTTTAAAGGAGAAGCTGAAAGGGTTAGTCAGTCAAAGATTACAATGCTTAACGCTTCATTACTTACAGCACCTAGCGTTGATTTTCCTGCATACACGACTGAAGGCTCTGTAATGACAATTTATCCTAGTACATTTAATGGTGCTAACGATATATCAGCTCAGTACGTTAGATACCCTTTAACACCTAAATGGACTTATAGTATAGCTTTACAAGCGCAAGGTCCTGTATTCAATCCATCTGCAAGTGATTATCAAGACTTTGAGCTACCGCTTGACAACCTAAATGATTTGGTTGTAAAGATATGTCAGTACGCAGGTGTTGAGATACGTGAAGCGATGGTGGTGCAGTACGCACAGGGAGAAGAACAACAAAATAACTTACAACAATAATGGCATATATATCTCAGTATCAATACTACGAAAATTCAGGAGCAAATCCTGAGGATGCTAATTGGGGTTCATACCAATACGTTAGTCTAAAGGATATAGTCAACAACTTTATGTTGATGTATCAAGGAAACCACTCTCTAGTGAATAACGAGGACCGATTTAAGATTCTATTTCACGCTAAGCGTGCAGTGCAGGAGCTTAACTACGATGCGTTTAAGGAGATTAAAACCCTTCAACTTACAGTGAATGATGCAGTACGATTCGTGTTGCCTTCAGACTATGTTAATTGGGTTCGTGTTTCTCTGTATGAGAATGGTGTACTATATCCAATGACTGAGAATATTCAGTTAACATCAGCACAAGCATACTTGCAAGATAATAATGCTAAGATATTATTTGACGAATCGGGCAGTGTATTAAAGCCTGAGTTTTCACCAATTGACGTTGATAGAATTACAGGTACTAAGAAGACGATATACTTGAATGAGAATAGCGCATACAACAACGCAGAAGGTTATTGCTGTGATGGTATGTGGTACTTTGATTTTGCAATAGGAGCTCGCTACGGTCTTAATACGGAGACGGCTAATGCTAACCCTACCTTTAGAATAGATTCGAAGGCAGGGGTTATTAATTTTGATTCTACGATGTCAGGTAAGAGTGTTATAGTAGAGTATGTATCTGATGGTATGGAGGGTGGTGACAACTCACTTATAACAGTTAATAAATTGTTTGAGGAGTACGTGTACGCATACATCCAATACTCTATCTTAGATAGTAAGTTAGGCGTTCAGGAGTATATTGTAAATAGAGCAAGAAAAAAGAAGTCATCGCTTCTACGTAATGCAAAGATAAGAATCAGTAACATACATCCGGGTAGATTGCTTATGAATCTAAGAGGACAAAACAAGTGGATTAAGTAGTATGGCTAATAGTAAAAGAAATTTTATAGCGGGTAAGATGAACAAGTCGCTTGACGAGAGACTTGTGCCTAACGGTCAGTATATTGATGCAATGAACGTACGCCTTGGTTCTACTGAGGATTCGGAGATTGGTTCTGTAGAAAACTCAAAGGGTAACACTATTTTAACTTCAGTAAATCTAGGTATTTTCGGTTCTACCACTTATAATCTTAGTTCAAACGCTCGATGTATAGGAGCTTTTGAAGATGGTGTAAATGAAACTATATATTGGTTTATACACGACAGCAATTCTACATCGACATCTACAGGTAAGGCTGATTTAATAGTATCATTTAACACTAAAACATTTAACTTAAGATACCACGTAAAAAGTTTTAAGAACTCTGAAGACACGACTAATACTACCTTAAACTTTAGTCCATCACATCTTATATCTAATGTAAATAAAATTGGTGATTTATTATTTTTTACAGATAACTACAACCCTCCTAGAAAAATTAATGTAAACGATTCGTATGCTTACCCTGCGAGTATTGGTGGGGTGGATAACTTTCACTACAATGATATTCTTGTTGTAGTTAAACCACCGTCATATGCTCCATCTGTTATAAATACAGTTACAGGTTCTTTAGATACGTTTATGCAAGAAAGGTTTATCTGTTTTTCTTATAGGTATAAATATAAAAACAACGAGTACTCAGCCACGTCTCAATTCACAAACCCTAGTTTTGTTCCTCAACCATTTTCACTATCTTCAGATAACTTTTTAAATGAAGGGATGGTCAACTCAAAAAACGGAGCTACTCTTACGTATAACACAGGAGGTAGTGAGGTTGTTGAGGTAGAGATATTATTTAAAGAATCATCATCTAATATTATAAAAGTAATTGAATCTATAGATGCAACTACGCTTCCTAATAATACAGACCAACAATATACTTTTGAAGACAGTAAAATATTTACGATACTTTCAAGTGGTGAGATATTAAGACTTTACGATAATGTACCTTTATTAGCTAAAAGTCAGACCCTTATGGGAAATAGACTTATGTATGGTAATTATGTTGACGGGTATGATTTAAAGCGTGATGGTGTAAAAACTAAATTTGATTATTATATTGAGTCAATTAGTAAGTCGTTTGGGCTTACACCAATAACTACTTTTGATGTTCCTTTAGACGGGCAAGAATATATTTTAGCAAACGCAGAAGAGTCTAGTGGTAGAGTAGAAGTAAATCTTAGTGAAATAACAGAATTAAAAGCAGGAGGTAATCTTACACTTAGCTTTACAATTGAACACGATGATTGGGAGCCTTCAACTCCGAGTGCCCCTATTCCCACAAGTATAAACCCTCCTACTACAGTTGCGTTTAATTATACTCTTTTACAAGATTTTAATAGCGTATCTGAGTTAGTTAATAGTATTGATTTTCAAGAGAAAATGGGTACGGCAAGTAATATTAAAACAGTAGCTCTTTCAGGGACAGGTTCTACTTTTACAGATATAATAAACGATTCATTACTAACTGAAATAGGTTCATACAATAAATTTGAAAGCGGTATAGCTACGGCAGGAGAACCTATATTAGTTACTGCATCCACAGGTTCATTTGTTTTAAATTTATCTGTTATAACTATGGGTTATACTACAGATACTTCGGCTCCATCAACATCCAATACAGTTTACGAGCTTTTTAATTTAACAAACATTGACTTCTCGTATTCAGAAATAGGCAGCTCTTTAAGTTTACATAGCAATAGAGGATATGAAGTTGGTATTGTTTATATGGATGAGTTTAATAGAGCTTCAACAGCTTTAGTTAGTAATAACAACAATATATACATACCGTGTGCTAATAGTATAAATAAAAATACTATTAAACTTACAATGCCTACATCTCAAATAGCTCCTGATTTTGCTAAAAGATTTAAGTTTGTAATAAAACCTGATGGTGAAGATTACGAGACTATATACTCTCAATTATACTTTGAGGAAGCGGGTACAAGTTTTACCTATTTTAAATTAGAAGGAGAAAACATAGCTAAGGTTGAAGAGGGTGATAGATATATTGTAAAAAGGTCAGCATCAGGCCCTTCAGATAGTTGCTTATACGCAACCGTTCTTGAGAAGGTTACTTTAGCTGAAGGAGATATAATAACAACCGACCCTAATGTAACGCTACCTGCAGGTACGTATATGAAAATACAACCTTCTAATTTTTCTACAAGTCTTGAGGAGAATAGTTATGTAAATCCCGGTTCGCAAGAATCACCATCTTCAGTTAACGCAGCACCTACTTTTTTAGATTATAAAAACTTTGAAGAGAGTATAGCAAATAATACGTTTAGTAATTACGCTATACCTCAAGGTTCTTCAATAGAGATGAATCTTAATTTATATAGGAATGCGTCTACTAACTTTACTCAATCTTGTGATTATCTTTACTTTAAATTTAATAGAACATTTACAGCTTCAGATAACTATGATGATATTATTGATTGGTTTAACGGTGACAATATAGCTTCTACGTTCTCATCTGCAAATACTAGTAGCGGAATTTCTTTTGATTACGATACTCAAGAACAAACAAATATTACGAATTGGAGGAATGGTACTACTACATCAGGTAATACCAAAGTAAACTTTGCTTGGTTTAAAAGTACTGACTCTGCCACTCTTAATGAAATAAAGTTTTTAATTAGAGGGTTTGATGCTTGTCCATCAAGTAGCTATAGTTCAAGCGGTAGGGCTAAGATAAAAGCATCTTTTAAGATTATATTATCTGACGGTACTGTTATATTTGAAACTGAGCCATCAGAGTCTTTACCTGATGTTTGGTATGAAGGTCAGGACTCATACCCTGTATCTGCATTAGGTTTTCACGAGTCTAACATTACAGGAGATACCAATCAAACCTCATCTGTTGATGGTATATTTAATTTGAATTTTGCTAACTGCTATTCATTTGGTAATGGTGCTGAGAGCTACAAGATTAGAGACTCTATTAAGGGGAAGGAGATGAGTATAGGTAATCGTGTAACAACTGTTTCAGAACAGGATTACAAGAGAGCTCATAGAAGTTCTGATATAACATATAGTGGCTTATATAACGATGAAACCAACTTAAATAGACTTAACGAATTTAACTTAGGGCTGCTAAACTTTAAGCCACTTGAGGCTTCTTTTGGGCCTATCAATAAAATGTTTGCTCGTGAGACTGACATACTTGCATTGCAAGAGGATAAGATTTCGTACGTTCTATCGGGCAAGAACTTATTGTCAGACGCATCAGGGGGAGATGTTCTTACGTCAGTGCCTGAGGTGTTAGGTAAGCAGATAGCTAGAATTGAAGACTTTGGTATTAGTGACAACACTGAGAGTTTCGTTTCATATGGAGTTGATAAGTTTTTTACTGATGCTAAGAGAGGTTCTTTAATACAGCTTAAAGGAAGCAGTGCTTCTAACGAGCAGTTAAATGTTATATCGGAGTATGGTATGCGTGGATGGTTTAGAGATTTATTTCAAGATAGTTTTAATACTCAAAAATTAGGTGGCTACGACCCCTATATGAATGAGTACGTTCTATCTAGCAACGATGTATTATTACCTCAAAAAATTGAATCTATACCTTGTGGTTCTTCAAATACAATCACTCTTGATACTGAGGACTCAATATCTTATGTTATTAATTTATCTGATGATATTGGTACGGTAACAACTCAGTTTAGTACTACCGCATCGGTTAATGTTACAGGGACTTGGAACGGAGTTCAGCAATTTTCTGAGGTAGTTCCATCTACTTATTCCCCTACTTTTGTAAAGAATTTAATATTCCCTAACGAGCTTACAATCACTATATCTAAAGTTAATGCTGAAGATAAACCTGTTGTGTCAGTGACATCTATATGCCCAACGGCTAATGCACTTCAGGTTAGAGCTATTGTTCTTACGAATAATGAAGATGAAGGTAAGTCAATACATTATCGTTGGACATACAGAGTTGGTTCGGGTGTTGAAGGTTTGGTGTCAGGTCCTACTCAGGTGTCTAATTTTGTACAAAATGCTCAACCACCTTTTGCATCTTCATATGTAATATATGATGGATTCCAAGGTCACGGAATTATACCATTTAGCGGTGCCACTATGGATATGTCTACTTTTAAGTATTCAAGTGATACATATAATGTTAGAAATACAGGCGATAGGCTTGATAAATTTAAGTTCCTTGTAACCCCAATAGATTATGCAAACAATCAGACAGGGCTACGTAACTTATTAAATGCTATTCCTGCGGCTAACTCAGCTACCCCTACAGGTGTAAACCCTACTTTTGTTGATACGTTTGATTTACCTACTATAACGGGCAGTAATAAGATATTGTATTTAGTTTGGGATTTAAGAGCAGCAAATGAAACTTTGTTATGTTATGACTCGGATATTACATCAACAGGATTAGAGGCTGTTTGCTGTGAGTGTGCTTGTAACGCTGCTGTAGATACCACTTATAGAATTACCAACAACGGTACTAGCACTATAGAAGTATTGGTCTCAGATGGGGCTAGTGAACTTTTTACTAATCAATCTATTGTAACGTGTTCAAGTATATATCCAACTTACACTCCTGTAGGTGCTACAGACATTACTATAGAGATTGTAAATTGTGATTGTTAATAATTAAAATAAAAAATGGCAGAATATTCAGATTTTTTTTTAGACGGAGCTAATCTTCAGAGCTCAACTGCGGTTTACACAACAAGTGCTTTAACCACTTTTGCTGCAGATGGTTATTATTCTGACGGCTTAGTTGTTAGAAGACAAGTAACAGGCATTGGTTTACTTCCTGTGGAAGACTGCCCTGCGTGCGGTGAATTTAATTGCGAAAAAAATATTACAATACAACCTGTGACGGCATCTGAATGTCGTATTAACTATAAGATGAATGCTTCTCGAGGTGCTATAAAGGCTACCATCTCAGGAATAACTCAATCAAGTGGTAGCCCTATAGGTATATCTATAAGAGGTACGGGTGATTTAGCTGCAGCGTACAACACATTCTCTTCTACAGGATTAGCAGGTATTCAGAATAATGTCATTACAGCTCCTAACAGCTTAGTACCTAGTTATTTTTATGTTAACGGCATGAGGGTTTGTCAAGGTTGGACTAATGGAAGTGCTGAACTTCCTGAGTATAAGTATAATCCAAATACAGGTTTGTTTGTGCCAACCGGAACTACAAGTAGCTTTTCGTATAGTAACAAGATGACAGACCCTACTAACGGACTATTAACAACTGTTGGTGATATTGTAACTTATATACCAAAGACTACCACAGCGCTTGACACTATAGATGTTATTGCAGTCTATCCATGTGGTGGTCCTACACCAACGGTTAATGTTGAGTGCCCTACTGCTTTACACACCTTTAACTCAAGTTTAAGTACAACTGTTAGTACAACTCAAGGTTCGGCTTGCGCTAAAGGCCTTGGAGGCAGAACACTAGTTCACGGCAAAGTTAGAGGAACTGTAGACGGTAAGTTTAAAAACGGAGATTATATTTTTATAGCTAGTAGTACAAGCAGCCTTGATTATGAAAAACTTGATGATGGTTGGTGGAAGGCTTTATCTATAGATTTCCCTGAAGCTACCCAAGGTACACCTATACCGGATTACACGTGCATTTTTTATTCAAAGGATGGGATAATTAGTCAAGTAGAAGATTGTTAAAATAAAGATATGCCAAACTATACACTTACATACAGCGAAGGTTCTAAAGGATTCCCTTCATTCTATAGCTACAATCCTGAGTATATGATAGGGATGAATAATTTCTTTTATAGCTTTAAGAATGGTCAGCTATATAGGCATAATACCAATGAGACTCGTAATAGCTATTACGGCACTACGTATACGTCTACTATAAAGACCGTGATAAATGAGATGCCTCTAGATAATAAGCTCTTTAAAACGCTTAATCTTGAGTCTACTGACGCGTGGTCTGCTGAACTACTTACAGATGTAGCGGCTCAGTCAAGCTCTATAGATAGCACATCGTTTGTAAAAAAAGAAGGTAACTACTTTGCTTACGTTCGGACTAATGGTGCAGCTTCAGGCGGTGCATTAACTGAGTCTGACTTTAAGTCACGAGCTAATGGTGGTGTTGGTGAGGTAAATTCTTTAGCCGGTGGAGGTTCAGTAACTGATTTAAGATTTGCTGTTTCTGTTGACATTAACAGCCAATTATCTGTAGGTGATTCAATATATGCAGGTTCGGGCTCTACCCTTTCTTTTGCCGGAGTTGTTACCGCAGTGAGTAATGGTGATACTATAATCACTAACTATATTAGAATAAACAATACAGGAGGTACACTCCCAAGTCCAAGTGATTTTGTTATGTACTTTAAAAATGCACAGGCTGAATCGCTTGGTGTGATGGGGCATTATACTGAGATAACTCTTACGCTTCCTAGCACGGTAACCACAGCTAGTGAGCTTTTTGCTATTGAGTCTGAGTTAATGAAAAGTTATCCTTAAAATTTAGTATCTTTGCTACTAGATGAAATTCAATACAACTCCACTACAGCACGAAGATTACGACAACATCCTTAAGGGATGGTGGAAGGATTGGGGATGGGAAGCTCCTAGCAGAGATTTCTTACCTCAAGATGGTCAAGGTGGTATAATGGTTTGGGACGGTGATACACCTGTATGCGCAGGCTTTTTATATAACACCAACTCAAAAGTAGCGTGGGTAGATTGGATTATATCTAACAAGGAGTATAAAGAATCACGTAAAGAAGCGTTATCAATATTGATACAGACATTAACATCAGTTGCAAAGAACCTAGATAATAAGTTCGCTTATGCCCTTATAAAGCATAACGGACTTATTGGTGTTTATGAGCAGCAGGGTTATACGACAGGTGATTCATACAACAAAGAAATGATTAAAGTATTATAATATGGCAGCAGCAACAGCAATAATAGCAACGGGCGCAACTTTAGCAAGTACAGGAATGTCTTTTGCACAAGCGGGTAAACAAAAAAAGTTAGCTAAAGACGCACAAGCAGCGGCAGACGCAGCGTTTAAAAAGGCTGAAGCTCAGCTTGACGTGAATTACTTTGAGCAGCTTGGTATCAGTAAGACACCATACCTAAACCAAAGAGAAGCGATAGCTCAACAGGCAGCACAAGCAATGGAGATGGGTCGTGAGTCAGAGAGAGGTGGTGCTGCTACTGCAGGTCGAGTACTTGCTCAATCTAATATAGCACAGCAAGGTATTACAGATAAGCAAACAAAAGATTTAGAGGCTTTAAATAAATTAGTGGCTGCAGAAGAATCAAGGTTGGCGGGAGAAAGAGCTAATCTATCTTTAGACCAAGCAGAGGGTGCCGGAATAGCTGCAGCACAAGCGCAGAACCAACAAAACCAAGCTATAATGTCAGGCGTTACAGGGCTTGCTAATGCAGGTATGTCGTTGTATGAGAACTCTGAGTTGTATAAGCAGGATAAAGTTGGGGGAGCTGCAAGATTAGCGGGTGATACTAACACGGCAGTAACTTTAGATACTATAACACCTTCGTCCATTCCTACAAATCAAGCACAATTAATTAGACCTGATATGTCACTCTCAATGACTCCTGCTCAGCAGTTTCAAAATCCATTTAATATTTACGGACAGCCCGATGCTGTTGATATGTATGGTAACCCTATAAAACTTTACTAATGGCTAAGTCATATTATAAGCAAAGCGAAAGACCTGTTGTTGAAGGTGTTAATTGGGGACAAATTAGTACTGACCTTAGTGCTAAGTTATTAGCTGAAGAAAAGAGACGTGAGGATTTAAAGATAAAACTTGACGAGGAGTCACGTGATTATATGCGTGAGTTTAATGACACCCCTCAGGGTCAGCACGATGGTGCTAACGAAAGGATGTCTAGATTTGCCTCTGATGCGTCTGCATATATGCTTGACTTAGATAAGAAACTAAAGGCAGGTCAGTTACCTCTTAAGCAATACAACGCAATGCGAGCAAACCTTAAGCAAGGAACAGTAGATATGTTTGAGGTTTCAAAAAAGTTTAACGCTGATTATGCAGCTAGTCTAGAAAGAGCTAATTCGGGTAATGCTTCGGCTGAAGAGATATACCAAAACGCACAGATACAAGCATTTGGTGACCCTGCAAACTCAGGTGTATATATTGACCCGGTTACAGGACAGATGTCGGTAGGCAAGATGGTTGATGATGGTGACGGAAATATGGTTATGTCTTCAAACCCTAGCGACAGAAAGTCAATCTTTAGCTTAAAGAATACAGTTGAACGTAAGATAGATAACTTCGATGTTAATAAGTTTTCTGAAGGAATCAAGGGAGCATATGACGTGAAGTATCAAAGGGTTATTGAAAGTGGTGATGTTGGTCTTCTTAATGATATGAAGAAAAATCCTGACTTTGTAAAAGCCACTAATGATTTAATACAAAGAGAGTTGGTTAACACTCACAACGCAGCTAGTATACTTACAAATAGAGCAGGTAAAGAGTATAGGTTTGAAACACTACCAAACAACAAGCTACCTGAGGTACAAGAAGAGGGTGTTATATATTTAGTACCTGACCCAACAAACCCTAATAGCGGTGCTTCACAACCTTTACTTACGAAGAATCAGGAGGCTGAAGCGGCTGAAATACTTAGAACGGCTATAGATTCTAAGATAGGTGTTACAGAAACTTCTAGCTTGGAAGTTAAAAGAGAGTCTCAAAAGTTGGCTAACGAACAAACACAGCAAGCCATTGACTTCTTTGAGGATACAAAAAGCCTTAAGAAAGGCAAGTTGGAGTTAGACAACGAGGCTGCTCAACAACAAATATCAGTTATAGCTCAGAAAACTCCACTTGAGTTGAAGGCTATGGGGTTATCTAATGAAAAGCTAGACCAAGTAATTAAACATCTTGCTCTAAAGAATCCTAAGGAGCTTGAGACAATGGACTTATCTATTGAAAACACTGAAGCTATTATGAAAGAGCGTGCAGCTAAGCACAATTCTGATATGGCTGCAGCTAAGACTAAGGAAGAAAAAGAAAGAATAGAGCTTAAGTACCTTGACGAGGAGAAAAAGTTAAGAAATATATATACTGAAGCACAGATTACAAAAATAAACAAACCTACGCAGTGGGAGGCTAAAGATATAAAAGAGAAAAAACTTGTGTCTAACTACGTTAGTAAGATTGGCCACGTGTTTGATGGTTCTGAATCTCAAATTGATGCAGCTCTAAACTATATATCTAACGCTAACAGAGACATTACAAGCATTGAAAGAAATAACAACGAGGTTGTTGTTGAGATGTTTGATGTTGATGGAAAGACGCCTATAGTTAAACGTATACCAATAGAGAATAAAAGAGACTTTGTTGAGTCTATGTCAGCGTTAGTAGCTAATGAGCTTAATGTTGTAGACATTATGGATGATATGGGTTACGATGACCAAGGTACTTACACTGACTACGATGCCTCTACTGAGGTTCAAACTGCTGAGCAAGTAGACTCGTCATACGAGCTTCAGTTAGCAAATATAGTTGATGGCGCTATTGATAGAGATTTATTTAGTATATCAGACGCAGAGGTAGGTTCAGACGATGAAAACTTTAAGGCTGCTCTTGAGAAAATGATTGGAGGTGACGGTCCACTAAGAGGATTTGGTAATATGGTCATTGAGACTGCGGGAGAAAGAGGTCTTGGGTTTAGTAATCAAGTTACATTATCCTTCCCGGGAGTTGAAGAGACTGTTACAATTGACACTAACAACTACTTTGATTCATCTGATACTGAAGAAAGAGATAAACTTAGAAGTTATTTAACATCTATTGGTAAAGCAAACCTTAACGGTTTAGCTGATGTGTATGGATTCGACAAGGATTCTGATATTACGACTGACTTAGATACATCACAATATTAAGATTAAGATATGAACGAGCAAGCACTAAAAGATTCTTACGAGTTATTTAAACAGAAAGGTTATACTAAATCTTTTGATGAATACGTGAATCTTATAAATACAAATCCTGATGCTTTAAATGATTCGTATACTTTATTTAAAGAAAAAGGATACGGAAAATCTATAGAAGATTTCTCTACTCTTGTTGGAGTAAAAAAAAAAGACGAATCCGTTTCTATTGTTCAAGAGGACGTTACGGAATCCATTACACCAACAGAGCAGGAAGAAGTTATCTCATCGGATGTTTCAGTTCCAATACAAGAGGCTAGCCCTCAATCAATACAAGAGCAAGAGGTTTCAATTGTAGATGAGTCTGTTCCAACAGACTTTGCTCCTGAACCTCAAAGCATTAATTTAGATTTCTCAGATGCTGAGTTTGAGCAAGGCGAGAAAGATACAGCCCTTGAAAGAGCATTCGGTAAGAATGTAGTTACAGATTTATTTGGTGACTTATATAGAGCCGGTGCAGCAGGTCAAGCACAGGGTGGTTCAGTAGATGAGTCACTTGAATTATTTGCAAAGGGCGCTGACGCAAGCGATGAAGATATACAAGACTTTATAGCTGCACAAAAAAGAATGCAGGACGCAGGTGAATCTGATGAAATGCGTGACTTTCAAAAAATATATCAAAAAGATGGTGGTGGTGTCCTTGGTTTTATAAAAGGCGTTGCCGCTAACCCAACTGTTATACCACAACTATTCGTATCCTCGGTTAGTGCTATGCTAACGCCTGCAGTATTAGCGGGTGCAGCCACAGGTGCGGGTGCAGGAGCTGTTGCAGGGTCAGCTACACTTACACCTTTTGGTGTTGGAGCAGGAGCTATAGCGGGAGCTATGGGTGGTGCAGGTACAGCTCTAGAAGCAGGTCTTACGTACTCAGAGCTACTTCAAGAACAGCTTGGTGATAAGCCAATGACTAATGAAAATATCCGTGAAGTTCTTCAGGACGAAGAGATGATGGACGATATTAGATTTAAAGCTGTAGCTAGAGGTTTAACTATTGGAGCTGTAGACGCAGCGTTTGGTGGTGTAGCGAGTAAATTAACAACCTCTGTAGCTAAGTCTACGGGTAGAAAATTATTAGCTTCAGCAGCCGGTGGGGCAACTGAAGCTGTAGGTGGTTCTGTAGGTGAGATAGCAGGTAGGGTAGCTGCAGGTCAAGAGATGGACGTGGCAGAGATTTTATTTGAAGGTGTGGCAGGTACAGCTACAGCTCCAATATCCGTAGGATATGGTTTATATAAGTCTCCTAAGTACAAGATTAATGGTACGGGTAATGACGCTAAGGTGTCGGGGCCTATGATGGCTAAGTTTTTACGAGAGTCAACTCCCGAGCAATTACTTAAAGCAGATATTAATATAGAGAACGATTCTGAACTTCAAGCAATTTATGACGAGAAGTTTAAGGAGGCTACTATAAAGAATGATATTTTAAAGGTAGACTCTAGTATTAATGAACCTACATTAAACGCAATAACAGAGCTTCAGGTTGAGTTAGATGGTTTAAAAGGTAATGATACTCAATTTGCTAAAGATAAATCATCAGAGATAAAGTCTAAGATTAAATCCCTTCAGGAGAATCCTATTACAGAAGGTGAAGCTAGAGAAACTGAGACAATAGTTGATGGTGACGATGTTAGCACAACAACTAATATAGTGACTGAAGAGTTTGCAGTAGAAGCTCTTAATAAAGAAGGTGTAGTAAACCCAACTGCAGAACAGATACAATCAAAGAAAGAACAACTTTTAAAAGAACAAGCAGATGCCATTCAAGAGCCAAGCACAGAGACGGTGGATGTACAAGAACAAACCGGAGATAGCCAAACAGTGGGAGAGGGAGACGCCGAAGTCAGCGAACTTACCAAAGAGACTACACAAGAAGTTCAAGAACCTGATGTCGAAACGGGGGTAGAGGGTAAACCTAGGTTTAGATTAGATGGATTAGAAACTCAAGACCAAGAAACATCTTCTATTACTGAGGAGATGAACAAGATGGACAAGAATGAGATTGAGTTTGAAGCATCAGGAGCTTCTAGGGATTATGAAGTTAATCCAATAAAAGAAAGTAACTCGATTAAAAAGATTTCACGAAAAGTCTTAGACTTTATAGGTGTTAAAAGTGAGAACGATTTAATTAAACCTATTGACTTCTTTGATGGTATACCTATGCTAACAGGTATGTCAGACATCCTCGCTTCCGGTACAGTAAAAGATGCTCAAGGGAACAATATGGATGTTGATGGGGGTTTAATGTTTAATATACTAGGTAAGAATACAGAAGCCGCTTGGGCGGGTGTGAATAAAGATGGTGCTAAAACTCAATTTGACAACGCTGTAAAATTATATGAAAAAAATAAAGTGTTGTTTGACAAGCTATGGGCTGACGGAAAGCTACCTCAAGGTCACGTACCTATGGCTATAGCTAGAATGTCTGATAGTGCCATTAATTCTAATGAAGCTATATTTAGATATGTAAGCCCTGCAATAAAGGCTGCACCAAAAAAGAATCAAGTAAAGGCTTTAGCAGATTTGCAATCTGTTTTAGACGCAGCAATGAATGCCTCTCAAAAATCTACGGTAGGTAAAAAGAAAGTTGCTTCAGCGATTAAACTGAAGGAATTTATTAATAAGAATAAGATTAAAAACCTAGGTCAGTTAACTGACTTAGTTGTTAAACAAGCAAACCAAAGAGCTAAGGGTGATATGAACACCCTAAATCTTGACGAGAGAAAGTTATTATTTGAATCATTGATATATCCACCGGGGGCTAAAACAAATAGTAGGGCTGTAATAAAATCTTTAGCTGAAGGGAATCCTAAGTTTAATACAGACGCTTTCTTTGCTGATAACATATACAAAGCAATCGGAGAACCTTCAATGATGAAGGGAGAGCACGGAGATATTGTGGCTGTTGTTGGTATTGATGTTACGGATAAAGGCGGTGTAACAAAAGTAAATCACGACAACTATGGCTTCGGACCTAAAGGTAAAGCGATAGCTTTAATCTCTAAACCAAAACACGGTATTGATGTATTCTCAACTTGGAGAGCTAAAGCTAGTAGAGTTTTTAAGAGAGAAAAAACAGGGAAGTTCCCAACTAAAGACTTTGCAACACAGCAAGTTGGGGGGTCTTTCTTTAATGATAAGGTTTTTCAATCTGACGCTGCTAAAACGAAGCAGTCAAACCTTGACATACTTATAGGTAAATTAAAGTTTGCCTTCCCATCGGTTAATGTAGCAACAAGTCAGGTTGAGTTTGATGCTATACTAGACCAACCGGGCGTTAGAACTCAAGAGTCTAATGGCAAAACTATTCTTGGTTTAACTAAGGATGGTAAGATATTTATAAACCCTGCTTTTGATTCCTTAGCTACGCCAATACACGAGTTCGGTCATATATGGACTGATTTCTTACGTTCAGATGCTTCAGGTAAAAAAGGTACAGCTCTTTTGGCTCGTGGTTTAAAGTTAGTTGAAGGTACTGATGCCTTAAAAGCTGCGATTGAAAAGTACGGTGATACTAAGTTGGCTAGAGAGGAAGCCTTAGTAGAACTTATGGCTACTAAAGGTGAGACTATTGCTAATGCTGCTCAACAATCTAAGTTTAAGGAGTGGATGAACGCTACCTTTAAATATATTCAAGAGAAGTTTACTACATCTGAAGATTTAAAGATGAAGGATATAGAAAACTTAACACTTGACGAATTTATTAACACAGGTCTTGCTGACTTGTTTGGTGGTAAACCTTTAGATGCAAAATCTAAGACTAAGTTTGACGCAAAGACTGAAGCTCAATCATCTAAGGCTAGGTTCGAGGTAGGTAGAGATGTTAAGGCTACAATCAAAGAAGCATTAGCTCTTGGTATGAGTGATAAGCAAATAGAATTTACATTAAAGCAAAGAGGTTTAGACGCTAAGTCTATAACCGAAGCAATGGCTGAGGTTAAGGAGGCTAATAAAAAAATCAAAGGCTCTAAGATTGAGACCACCGTTAAGGGTGGTATGAAGATGTTTGACATCATTACCGATTTAGTAAGTAAGTACGAAAAGACAGGCAAGAGAGGTAAGAGTTTTCAAGCTAAGATTGATAGTGCTGTAGCTGTACTAAAAACTACAGACGCTTACAAAGCAGCTACCGACATACAGAAAGAAACCGCTGTAAGAGATTTAAGAAAAAAACTTGGAGCAAAAGAAAAGACATCTCCTTCTGTAAAAAGAATATTGGGTATAAAAAAATCAGACCAAGTAACATTATCTGCTGCTGATGGTATTATACAAGGTATTAAAGACGCTATAAGAGGTGGTAAGGATATGAAGAAGTTTATCATTGAGGCTGAGAAGAACTTAGCAGCCGAGGTAGGTAAGCTAGTTAAGAATGGAAACATCACTAACAGTCAAGCTCAACGTATACTAAAAAGATTTGCAGCTACAGATGTAACAAGTGAAGCTCAAGTTGATAGGTTTGTTGACTATATGGAGAATGTGTACAACAAGTCTGAAGGTAAGTTAAAGAAGTCTATAGTTAAAGATATTGTCGGCAAAGTAAATGATGCTGTTAAGAAATCTAAATCATTTGACCCTGAGACTGCAGCATTCTTTAATGCAATGCGAAAGGTTTTAGCTATGGCTATAGATAATAAAACTGCAGCTCAAATTAAAGATAAGTTATTTAGCGACATCGACACATTGCTTGAACAGGATTTTGATAGCCTTACTCCAACTCAAAAGCAGAAGGTGTACGCATACGAAAGTTTAGACTCTATTAAAGATATAAATAATATGTCTTTGGAACAGCTAGAGTCTTTACTTAAGGATGTTCAAGAAGGAAAGAAGGGCGGCCGTTCTGCACTTCAACTAAGAAAGGAAGCGTTTAGAGCTGAGATTAAAGAAACAAAGAAGCAGGCAGATAAAGATATTAATGATGGTTACTCTGAACTTTACAATGAGGATGGCACGCTTAAAGGCCCTACTCAGCTAAAGAAAGAGCAGCGAGATATAGAGTCTAAAATTTGGCGTAAAGGTTTGGGTAAAGCCATATCTGACTACGTTGGTGTTTTTGATTTCAAATCATTCTCTAAATCTATGCAGGCTTTTAAAAACTCTTTAACTCACTTAGGTACTCTAACAAACGGTTTAGACAAGTCGGGGACATTCTTTACTGACAATATATATAAGCCACTAAACAGAGCTGTAAGTAATTATACTAAAGGACTTCAAGTTAAGCGTAAGAAATTTGACTCTATAGCTAAAACTATAACAGGTATTAATAGCTATGCTGATATAAAGAATAAACTTTATACAGGTGTCCACACATTGAGCGGTATAAAAGAGAAAGGTAAAGACATTGGGACGATGGACTTCTCTGCAAACGAGCTAATGAGAATCCTAGCTCTTAGTAAGAACGAAGTGCAACGTAAAAAATTACTCGCTCAAGGTTTTACTGACGCAAAGCTAAAAGAGATTGAAGCTATTCTAGGTAAAGAGGTTGTGGAGTTTGTAGACAAGACCGTAGAATACTTAAGTACTGAGTACTACAACGAAACCAATGAGGTTTATAGAGATGTTAACGACTCTAACCTTAGTTACATTGATAATTATTTCCCTACTAAAACTCATCAAGAAAAAACAAACTCTAAGATGTTAGAGGATGGTGATTTCAGAGCTATACAAGACGCTCAGTTTGCTGACGCTCTTAAGGATAGAGATAATGTTGAGGGTGAGATTGATTTGAATGCAAACTTTACTGAGGTTTTAGATAACCACATCGACTCGATGGAGAGGTTTAAAGCCTACGCTCCTACGGTTAAAAAATTAGCCGCAATAATGAACTTCCCTGCAGTAAAGACTTTACTTGAACAAGCAGGTCTAACCAAGGCAGTGAAGAACGCTATAAATATGGATGTAAATCCGGGCTCTTATCAGAGTGCTTTAGAGCCTAGTATATTAGATAGGCTTCAAACCAAATACACTAGCTTTGCTTTAGCTTTAAAGCTAATGCAGATACCAAAGCAAGCTACATCCTTTATTAATGCGTATGAAGATTATTCATATAGACCAAAAGGACAAAAGAAAATACCCGGCCTTGATGCTGTTATGTTTATGGTTGATGCGGCAAACTTAATAGTAAACTTTAGGTCTAATGTAAAGAGAGCTTGGGAGATGTCTCCAATGCTTCAAGAGCGTTTACTTCAAGGATTGGAAGGGGATGTTCATTCCCTTGAATCAGGTGGGTTGATTTACAAAGAATCAGGTAAACCCCCTATCGGTAAGATTAGACAAGCCCTTAAGACTGCAGCAGCAGCACCTACAGTAATAGGTGATGTTATGGGCGTGATGGGTTATATGATTAACTATAACCGTGATATAGCTAATGGTATGAGCAAAGCTGAGGCTATGGCAAAGTTTGAAGACTATAACGCTACTCAGCAGACACGTAGAGGTACTGAAAAGATTCCTCTTCAAATGGCTAAGAGCCCGTACACTAGGGCGTTTACAATGTTTGGGAGTACTTTATTCTTGCAAATGAATAAGGTTATGCAATCCTACACCAATATAACTAGAGCTATCTCAGGAAAGAAACCTCTTAGCTCTAAGGATGTAAGGTCTTTATTCTTAAACCTAGGTGTAGCTAACGTACTATTTGCTGTGGCTGCGAACGCTGCTAGGATGCTTAAAGGTGATGAAGAGGATAGAGAGGAAGTACTTCAGAAGATGGGTGAGGCTATGGTTGGTATGAATCAGATATATAAAATACCTATGTTGGGTACCGTAGTTGAGGAGATATCTAATAAAGCTAAAGGCGTGGGCGACAAACCTGTTAGTGATGTTGTTAACCCTCTTGGTGGTGTGTATCAAAAGATAAAGAAGATATCGAAGGGCGTTGAAAAAGGTGACTACGCTAAAGTTATTGGTAACACTACTCGTGGTCTTTTAGAATTTGCCGCAGGTGTACAGTTTGACCCGTTCATAGGACTTGCCCGTACAGCTACGGGAGACTTTAACGAAGAAAATGTGTACGATATGCTTGGTATAAGCTCTTCATACAGACCTAAAGGAAAGTCAGCTAAGCAAATCAAAGAAGATAAGCTAGGTCAGTACGACAACGAGACTGATATGAAGCGATACAATAAGAAGTTGTGGAATAAAACATTCGGACCTGAATCAGAAGGCTATTTAGAGCGTCAAGCTATTAAGGATGCGAAGTCTGCTGAAAGAAAAGCTAAACGTGAAGAGAAAGATTCTAAGTATAATTACACAAAACCTACCGATAGAAACAAATCTAAGATTAGAGGTAGAGGAGGAGCTTCAGGAAGGTCTAGCAGCAGAGGTAGAGGTAGAGGTAGTGTTAGATAAAAAAAAAGGAGAGTCTGTTCGAACAGACTCTCCAATACAACCGAGCAAGTAACACTCAATTATTTAGCACAATAGTCATAGCAAATATAACAATACTTTCTATATAAAATAACATATAGTGTAAATAATTGTTGCACTAACTACTGCCGCAAAGACAAACTCTTTTATGTCAGGTTTTTCAGAATCGTACATACTTAAATCCTTTTTGTTGGTTATAATAAATCATTAACTCCTCGTCATTAACCGAGTGTGCTCTTGGTTTTCTACCTCCCCACCTAACATCACCTTGTATCTCTGAAACTTTAGCGTAGATGATACCATCCTCACAAGCCCATATCATTACAGGATTCAATCTCTTATCGCATAGCTTAACAATCTTACGTGCAGCGACAGGTAATGGATAAGCCTCTTTAAGAGGTCTTAATCTTCCTTTAACCTCAACGTAAGCAATGAGTTCATTTGAGCTATTAAACACTCTGTAATCAATATCATTCGGGCCTAGCTTCTTAAAGCTACCACCGAAAATATCTACAAACTTTTGTATAGCTTGCTGCTCTCTTGTTAAGTCCACCTCAGATTCAAATCTCATAGTGATGTTCTGCGTGACATCTAGCACATAGTACCTGACACTTTTTTATTTCTTTTAATATTCTCTTTATAGAAAAACCATCGCACACACCTTCTGATACTGCGAACTCTTTATTATCATCAGTGTGATGAAACTGTAAAGCCTTTACATTAAAAGATTTATGAGTCTTCTTAGAGTATCCACACTTAAAGCATTCTAAATTCTGTTTATAATCCTTAAACCAATCTTTTAGTTTATGTTTATAACTATACTTAGTTGTACTATAACAAATCTTACATCGCTTTCTGTAATACTTCTTACCATTCTTAACACCTGCAGACCAATAATAACTTAATGGTTTCTGCTCTTTACAATCCCTACATTCCTGAGTCTTAGATGTCATCCTGTAAAGATTCTAAAACCGATGAGAGCTTTTTTATTAAACGCTTTATCTCAGCCTTTGATTGCTTATGCTCTCTATCAATAAGGCATTCGTATATGGTATTGGTAGAGTCGTGTATCTCCTTCATCAGTAAATTGATGTGCGTTATTCTTGACTTGTGGAGATTAGACTTCTGTTGCATTACTCTTAATCAAAGCAGGAAAGAAAAGTCTTTCCCATCTGTGGGTTTATTTTTTGTATTACTTTATAAATCTTTTTAGATATTGCTTTAACATCAGCAACCTCTTTCTTAGTTGAGTCCGAACCTAAATTAGTATACATCTTACAATCTATACGCAGAAGTTCGTCTAACTTTTTCTTATCATCCCAAGTTGTAAAACCTAAGATGTCTTCTATGTTATTATGAGTATACTCCATTGAAAAATCTGTTTAGTTTAGAATGAATTTTATTTTCTGTTCCCGGCTTAACTCTTATGTTAATCATTTCGTGAAGAGACTTATTTTTTTCTGCCTGATTTTCAAGGTATTGTATTCTTAATTTTAGTTGCTCGTTTTGCGAATGTAATTCTTTTATCTTTAAATTCAAAGATTTATTATCATTTTCTAACTCACACACCTTGTAGTCAATAACAGTATTCTCATCAACATAAAACTTTTCTAGTATAATATCGTGAAATTTTCTAAACCTTTTATCAAACTTATAATACACTTCAAACTTTTTATCATTGTGTATTACGCTTGAGTGATGTTTATTTATTGACCTACCAATATCTTGTACACCAAAACCTACGTCACGTAAAATTCGTATATAGGATATCCTTGCAGATACATACTCTCTTTGTCTGTTCTTTCTAGAAATATCTAACCTATAAACAGACTCAACAACAGCCTTTAATCTTATTTTAACTTCAGACTTTGTTTCATTTCTTACTATTAATTCCTCTATTTTCATTTAATTCTAGTGTTTGATTGTTATTAATTGCGTCAAGAAACTCATCAACACCTACACCTTCTAGTGATAGATATGTTGGCCTCTCGCCTTCTTGATTAACGAACTCAACTTTAAAGTATAAAGGGTCTTCAATCTGAATAACTCCATACACATACTGTGCTAAGTTATTAAGAACCTTAAACTTTTCTTGCTCTCTACTTAGACTCTTGATTATAAACTCTACTTCATCGTCCTGATAAAAATCTAAGTCATCAACAAACTCTTCTGTTAAGAGTAATCTAATCCCCTCTGTAGACTTCTGTTCTGAATCCATAGCTTTCTAATTCTTTAAGTCTATACTCTTGTAATTTAGACACCTTCCCTGTAGGTTTCTTGACCTCACTGAATAATACATCAGCGTTAGGCTTGAATGCAACCAAGTCGGGAATCCCATTCTTATTAGTCTTGATTAATTTCAAAACATAATAACCTTGAGACTCCAACTCCTTGATTCTTTTAGATTGTATCTGTTGCTCTGTCATTCTATAAAGATAATAAATCTCTTTTAAAATGTTGTAAGGTATAATCTTTCTTCTTTGTAACTGCCTTATAGATTTTAGACTCGATACCTCCCTTAGAGAACACCCAATAAACTTTATTTTTAAGACGCTCTTTAGTTGTCATCCTATCCTTAGACTGCCAATAGCTTGTAGCACTGAAGTCAATGTTGTAGTAGACTAAGCAGTCAGCATCCTTGAGGGATATACCTTCACGACCTGAAACAATCTGTAAAGCTATATGCTTATTAGTCTGTTGGAACAGACTAAGTTCAGTCACTAAGTCGTCACCGAATACCTTCTTCAGAGCATTCAACTCCTCCTTAAACTTATAGAATATTCCAATCTTCTTACCTTTGAAATGCTCTTTAATAAACTCAGCTTTCGAGTAGTCTACTATCATTGAATTACCACCCTCAAACTTTACTGTGCCGGAGTATATCTGATGCAGCTTCATCATTAACTTCACAGGAGTATCTGCTAATACAACCTCATCATTACCCTCAACAACCAAGTCTTTCTTTAGCTTATTGGCTAGGTTGTATGTGGTATCTAGCATCTTAACCTCAAGCACATCCTCTGTAGTCTCAGTAACAAACCCTGCCTCCTTCTGCGTAAGACTTATAGTAAATGGCTTGACTGCATCTAGTATTGATTGCATACCATTTGAATAGTCTCGAATCATTAAGCCGTTTATCTTTCGCTCCGTTACGTTTACGAATCTATCACAGAATCTGTAGAAGTTTTTAAACGTAGAAAATGGATTGCCTTTTATTCCATACACTTGATGGTACATCTGACTATACGATTCAGGTGTTGGTGTACCTGACAGAAGTATAACCTTTGCTCCTGTCTTTACAATCAAATCTCGCACGCCCTTGGCTCTTTTATTTGGTTTAGGAAACGCACCAAGACTATGAGACTCATCGCATATAATCACATCCCACTTTATATTGGGAGCCTTGTGCATCGACTCATAGTTGATTGTAAACAAGCTAAACCTTACAGGGCATAGCAAGTCGTAGTCATCACTGATTGATTGTATCGCTTTCTTTTTTGTAAGGAACAATACATTCTCAGCATTAACCTTCTCACATATTCCAAGGCTAGTAAGAGTCTTCCCCGTCCTAACTTCCATAGCTAGGTACACAAAGTTCTTAGTCTTGAGTATATTTGTGGCTCTACCAATTATATCCGATTGGTATTCTCTCCACTTCACAGTCTCTACCATTCGTCTATTGCAAATATTGGAGTCTTCTCACCAACGTAAGCCTCTAATGTATTAAACTGAAAGTATTCGCAGGCTTCCTCTTCTGACATTCCGCCTTCTACAAGTATCTTAATACACTTGCTTGTAGAGTATATTAATCTCTTTGTCTTGTAATCAAATCCTATACAGGCAGAGTCATATCCATCTGCCTTTAGAAATTCCCTATCGTCATATTGCTCAACAAGGAAATCTAGTAGTGTATCGTATCCTTTCATTATTGTGTTTTTATGATTATAAATTTACCGTGCACGTCTCTTCCAACCTCAGGCTGAATTCCTTCTTTAAATAGTGCGTATGAAACTAACCATTTATAGAACTTATTTCGTGACAATGAAGCACGACCTCCTCTTGGTTGATAGTCAGGATACTCCTCAATGAAATCAAAGAATAACTGATTAGTAGTTAGTCTTGTATTTGAAGGTAGGTTAGCCGAACCTTCAGTTCCTTCAACCAATCCACACCATTCAATAAATTCGTGACTTGTTTCTGAGGATAATTGTCTAACATTTAAATTAACAAAAGCACTCTTCTTAAGACCTCCACCTAAGTATTTCTGTAGACATCCAATCATATAGTTATCAAAGCCACACCACTCGTCATCACCCCAATCGCCAAACATTAACTTACCGAAATCATCCAACGGAGTAAAGTTCTTGTTGTAATGCTGATGCAATTCAAGTTCCCACTTACGTCTAGCAAATGAATTACCTGAACCTTTGATTGCATAGTTAGTTGTGATTGCAATCTTAGGAGATTTTGAGAATGGTATCTTGATAGCATCCTTGTTCTTCTTCTCTAGCGTAAGACCTTCAGTAACCACGCTGAACAATCTCTCGAAATCAAAGTGCTTCTTAACGTCATCGAATACAAGTATCTGCGTATCTGCTGATACAAGTTGGTATGCAAACGAACGCTCAAACGTAAATGATTTACCATCAATCGTTACAACCTTTTTCATTTTAGATAGAGCATTCATAAATAAACCCTTACCCGTACCACCCTCAGGATTGTCAGAGATAACCTCATCGTTTAGAATCACTGCCGGACAGTAGGATAGGTTCTTGTGTGCGTGAAGCATAAAGCCAATCGTACTCTCCATTGATTTAATTCGCTCCGAATCATTACCACATACATTGTTTATAAATTTCTTGTAGTCGCAGTCACCAACCTCACATAGATTAAAGTTCCTATCAATCACGTGGTCACTCCAAACGTAACCACCTAAGTCTAGGTAGTCTATTGGTTTGATTGCATCCTTAGTAATCTGTACTGCACAATTTCTGTAGTACAAGTACGCTGAGTCTTTGGTGTCTGATATAAAGTATATATCAATAGTTGATAGCAGGGTAAGAAATTCCTCTCTAAAGAATCGTGTGCTATCTGCAAAGTAGTTGTAGATACTTAAATCCTCTAGCGAAATAAGATGACCTAAAATAAAGTCTTTAATCTCCTTCTCTGATGTGTGGTCTATAAGGTTGTTAGTAACCCTCACAAAGACGTAGTTCTTACTTCCCTCCGGGCAATACTTATAGAATCCGTTGTCCTCTAAGAACGCTTTAAAAAGGATGTGAACAATCTTTATAGTTCCCTTGTCATTCTTAGTCCAAAACTGTTTTAGGGAATCCTCGTCTAGCACTCGAGATAACACTGACTCTATCACTGCTCCGTCTAGACTCGAGTCTTCTAGTTCTTGACGGATTTCCTTTTTTGATGCACCACGTCTGAACTGAGACTTGATATTGTTTACCCTCTCTTCATCCTCGTAGTATTTAGTTCCGAAGTTTTGAGAGTTAGAGTAAGCTGAATCAATTGTTCGTGCTATCTCTTTTAAACTAAAGCCTTCAGTTGAGTAACTATTAAGAACGTAGGATGCTAAACTTTTATTTATACCATAGTCATTAAAAGCCATCGCTAAAACAAATGCGTTTTGATTTCTCTGACCTTCAGCCATTGGATACTTCTTAGTCCACCACTTAACAAGTATATCAACAATCTTATTCTCATCTGTGATTGGAATCGTAGGTGCATCTTTTATAACAGACACTTCCTTATATTCAATATCTTGAATTTCATCCCACACTGAAGATGTCTCGTTGACATAGATTAACGGGTCGTATGACTCGTAACATACTCTTGATATGTTCTTGCAAGTCTTATCAAAATACTCTGAGTTGAAATGATTTTCGAGAGAGTTGAAATAGTTTACGTGATTGTCAATATCCTGTGGTACTTTAACTAATACCTTGAGACCGTTACCTGATGGTGATATAAATACAGAGTAAACAAATCTATCTTTACTTAGCTTCTCCTTCTCGGATAGCATAATTTTTTTCTTTGGATAGCCGTCAAAGTCTAAACACATTAGACCACTATGCGTACTTATTGAATCGTCTCTACGCTTTGTGAATGTTCCCGAGAAGCATACTGCCGGAAGCAATTTTTTTATCTCGTTGCGTTGTGCTTTGTCACTCTCTAGTCTAATGCTCTTGACTAGTTCTTTGGACGCACCTTCTCTTATTCTTTCTAATACCACTCCTACTTCTCTGTAGAATGGAGTCGCAGTTTCCTTGATATTTTTAAATATCGTTACTTGTAATGCTGACATTGTGTTGATTTTGTGTTAAAGATTAGTACTTAACTAACTGATTATCAATAGTAGTGTTAATAATGTTAATTTTAAAGTGTAAATATATAAATAAAAAAAATAATATAAAAGAAAAACCCTAATAGAATATATAGGGATGTCGAATTAACATTTAACATAGCTAAAAAAAAGGGTAGACATATAGCCTACCCTCTTCACTCTAACTAGGGGGAATTTAGAATGGTAAATCTTCCTCTACCACAGTAGTGGTTTTAGCGTTAGTCGTGTTTGATTTTGGTTCAAACGTATCAAGCTCTATGTATGGCTTACCACTTCTACCCGTAAGGATATTAAGGTTTACCCATCCACGCTTTGAGCCATGCTCTTTCAAGAATGGTATAGCGTCTTCTAACTTGATTGATACTCTCCCAACAACAAAGTCAGGTTGATTGTCTCTCGTGTTGAACGAGAATCCGTCTGCAAAGATTTTCTCTTTTGCCATAGTGTAAATATTTATCCTCCATTATAAAGGCTAGACTCGATTGGAGGCACATCGAGTTTCGCCATCTGTGTGAGTCTGTTCGAACAGACTAATCAATGTACTCTTCAATAAAGTAGTCTTCAATAGTGTGCTGAGCGTCCTCTGAAAAGAACTTATTGTACACTTCTATTGCTCGCTCTACCTTTAATTCTCCTCGTCTAATGAAGTCTTCAGATGGTCTAAAGATTCCTAGAGCGTGAGTTGTCTTATCAATAACTAGAAAGATAAGTGGCTTGCCAAATAACTCTTGGTATATATATGCTTGACTATCGTAGTTGTATAGATTAGCTGACCTCTTAAACTTCTTAATGTCTCCGGTAGTTTTTAAATCTATCAGACAGTCTGACGTTACAATATCAGCCTTACCTTTCCACATCATTCCTTTAATCTCTTTCACGTTAGGCACTTCAAACTGATTACCTTCATCGTAAATTATATCAAAGAAGTTCATATTAGCAAGCATTGTGTTAACCCAAGATTTTATCTCGTCAACCTCTTTGTTTAGCAGACAGAAATCTAATTCATTATCTGCTACAAAGTCTTTATATTTCTTAGTATTTCTTGAACCAATATCTAACGACACAACATCTTTAGCTTTCTCCGGTTCAAGTATTAGCTGATGGAATAATCTTCCCTTAGCGAATACAGGATTGTCTGCTCTAGCTACACCAAATTCCTTTGGATTGTTTAGTAGCGAGCTAATGTCTGAGTTAGAGAGGTAGTTCTTACCTACCCCTCCATAGTACTCAGCATCGTCACGGAGTTTTTCTATAATATCTGACATATTACATAGCCTTCTCTAGTTCCTTCTTAACCTTAGCATTCATCTTATACTTGGTCTCCAAGTTCTTAACAATCTGAGTAAGACCTAAGTTCTTGTTCGCTGACATATACTTCATAACCTTAGCCCAATTGTCGTCTGCAATCTCAAGAGTTATCTTAGATGCTTTAGTCTTAGATTCTGATTTAACTGTGGTCATTTGTGGAATATCCTCTCCCGTCCATAGAGATAAACCTAACCCGTGCATTGCAATAGCTTTAGCAGTTGAACGCTGAATAGATTTGTTTACATCCATTGACGTAACTTTCTCTAATGGTATTGAGTTATTTCTGTAATCCATTACCGGAAGGTAATCAATATGCTCTAAGCCATCCACGACAACCCCAACCTTAACGTATGCAGTTGTTCCGTCTGTGAAATAGTTTAAGTCTGTTTGAACAGACTCATATACAATCCTCTGTGCGTCGGGATGTATTGTCTTTAGCATATGCCAAGCATTTGCCCAAGATAAGTAGTCTAAGTTTCCTTTGCGCTCAACCTTTTCTCTGATAGGGAGCGTAGCTAGTGTAGTGTAGTTGTTCTTACTCATTGCTTAATAGATTTAATTTATTAGAAATTTTTGCGTAGCGATTCATTATATTCTTTCTACGTGTATGAAAGCCTTCTATCTCTTTCTTACTAGCAAGGTTAGCAATCGCTTCATTAACATTGTAGTCAATCATATCTAACTTCCTTCGATAGTTAGACAAAGATACGTCATAAACCCCATATCTCCAACCGTTTACGTAAAATTCTTGGTATTCTTTTTGGGTAATCTCCTTATAGTAATCGCCACCTCTTGTGGTATTAAGAATCTCTATAAGGCCACTCTCTCTGTCCCTTACTATCTTAACCCCAAAGACTAACCTAGCTTCTACATATGGAGTATCTAGGATAGCTGAGTAGCTATCATTCATTGCTTCTTTGAATATATCCTCTAAGCTACGCATAACTCTAGTCTTTTAATTATTAACTTATAATCGTTATCCTCGTTAACTTTTTCTTGCATACATTTAATGCCGTGCATTATGTTGTTGTGTGCAATATCGTATCCATTGTCTAACATAAACTGAGTGATGTACTTAAGTCTCATTGGTCTTGTTGCACATAAATAGTACAAGGTATACCTTGCGTCCACTAAGTTTCGCCTCTTAGATTTAGTAAATAAATCTTCTTTGCTTATTCGAAATAGTTTAACTATCTCGTCTACATACTGATTAAATATCTCTCTTTTCATTGTCGTCAATTGAAATCATTAATAATACTAGGTAACCAACCAAATCAAACAGAGTATCCTCTGTCTCATCTGATACACCTACGTTCTTTATCCTTGCTAGCTTGTCATCTATGCGAGAGCATAGAGAGTTGGTAGCCTTACCCTTACTGAAAATATTCAGAGGCTCAAGGGCAGAACTACCATACGCTCTATTCTTTTGTATTAGCATATCCTGAATAAGGCTTAGCTTTCTTTTTATCTGATAGTCTCTAGACTTGCTCATCAATCAAACTCTTTACGTGATTAAATAACGTCATCTCAACGTGCTTAAAGTCTACGTCCTCGTGGTAGTTCCAAAAGAATTTATTAGTTCCTACAAACTCAATGCAGAACCCACCTACATACCGGCATACAGACTTACTATCCTCTCGTAACTTACGGTGCGGGTACCTGTCTTTCATTTGGTCTACCGGCATAATATGACCTGTGTTTACGAATTGTTGATGGTCTAGCTTATCTAGATTGTCAAGTATCTTTTGGCATCTCTGCACGTGATACTTATCCGGAGTAGAGCATAGCTTCTCTGCCCGAATATCATTTAGTATACTCTGTTTAATACTCATTGTGTGTTTATTTTTAGTTTATTAATAGTACAAATATAGTACATATTTTATACATAAACAAATTATTTAAGTAAAAAAAAAGAGTCTGTTCGAACAGACTCTCTTAATATCTTTGATTGCTTTTGTCTATATATGAAACCTAGAAAAGGTGGTGGTCTAGACTATTAACCTTAAGCAAGCAACCCTTCAGTCTCCAAGACATCGGAGAGACCAAACTGACCACGCTTACGAATTTAATATAGCTTCCATATCGTCCCATAAACTAGGAGTGTACGTCTCTGTAGTTGGAGTCGAATAGAAGTTTCTATAGCTATGCTGAACATATGTCTTGTGCATCTGAGTATCCTTTGTTATCGTCTTTGGATTGAAATACACCCAACAATTTACTATCCTACCTTTAACGTGGATAGGTACTTGCTTTCTAACATACCACTTTGGATGACCTTCTAGCATATCAAGTCTTGCTAGTACATCGTCTGATACCTTGAACACATCGACCTGCACATTATAACCCACACCTTTCTGCTCTACCATATATGGTAAGCCTTGAATAAGTAGAGGGTACCGGTCTTTAGTCACACCACTACCAATAAACTTAGATGTTGTTAGGTAGTTGTGGTAGTTGCTATAACCTTTCTTTAGCGTTCCGTATACTGCGATAATATTCTCTTGCAGTACGTTAGCTTTAGAGTACCATATACCATCTCTGTAATGCCAATCTCCTCTGTTGTACATTTGGAATGAGCGATTGCGCACATTCACTGTAACGAATCTACAATCGAACTGCTCTATCTCTTGCTTCCAAGTATGTCTTGGTCTAAGACCTAGCTGATTTGCTAGAACCTTTGAGTCGCACATCTGTGCGTTTCCCAAGCCGTTGATTGTTCCGTTCATCATTAAATACTCATCCTTCTGAACTCCACATACGAACGGATGCGTGTTCTCTCTATTGATTGCACCAACCGTAGCGTAACGGAAGTGAGCAATGAATGGTCTATCTGTGAGTAGAACTCCATAGTCTTTTGATTTGTGGTATGTTACCTCGTAGGTATCTAACCAAATAATTCCCAACCCGTGAGGATTGATTCTTGCTGATGTCTTTGCAATTTCTCTTGACATCATTTGCTCTTTCTGTTTGATAATAATTACACACATAGTGATTGTGATTTGTGAGGAGTCTGTTGGAACAGACTGACCTCTGATTAATTGTATTTGATTTGTACAAAAGTAATACAAAATTTAGACACTGCCAAATTTATTTACATTTATTTTACTTACTCCAATCTGAACTCATCCTATTAAATAACTCGATAAAGTTTATCTCTCTTATATCAATCAAGTCAGACCACATACAAGTACCTATAGTGTTTATTAGGTTTTCGTGTTCTTCTTCGCATTGATTTTTTTCTCTATTGAAATCAGTTTCGTTATTTATTTTGTTTCCATAATGAAGGTTAAACAACCAAGTTGCTCTGTTTGTCCATCCGTTATACTTCATTGGTTTTACATCCATTAGAGAGGCTTTCTCTAATTCATCAATAACTCTTTGGTTGGCGTAAGACTCAATCATCTCGATACCTGCTTCATCATCTGTATATACACCCAATGGTGTTTGTATTGACTTTTTCATATCTCTTGTTTTAATTCTGAGCCAATTAGTCTTTCTATTCGGCTCAATTTATTAGTTGTTATACTCTTTAATAAATTCTACTACTGCTTTATATACTCTAGTTATGTCGCACGTCTTAATTTCATATGCATCATTACTATTCATACGTTCTTGGCTACACGTATGTTCTTGATAACACTTGTGAACCACCGGCATAAGCCAATCCCAAGATGTGTGAAATTTATATGATATATTGCTTGGAGAGATTATACAAACATCTTTAAAAAAATCTTTGTGCCATTCAGCCCCCATAAATTCTGCTATAAGGGTATTGCTCATTTCAATATCGTGTTGCTTACTGCTTTCTATTGCGTCTTTACTTCTTAAGTCCATCTTTTCTGTCTTTTTGGTCTTTAATAAATTCTACTACTGCTATATAAGTGCTATACATTTTACCACTTGCACTTGATATAGTACCTATTATTGGTTTGTAGTCGAGAGTATCTAATAGTTGGAATATAATACAGTCAGTACTTCTTATTTGTACTTCGTACCCTAAACTCTCTATCTTTTCAATTACAGGCATAAGCCAATTCCAAGATACATCATACCTTAACTCACTTAATTCAAATGTACCATGACTAACATTGTATAAGGTAGCATCTGTAATCTCATTATGAGGATGGGTACACCCCATAAATTCTGCTATAAGGATGTTGCTCATATCAATATCGTGTTGCTTACTGCTTTCTATTGCATCTTTACTTCTTAAGTCCATCTTTTCTGTCTTTTTGGTCTTTAATAAATTCTACTACTGCTTTATATGTATCTTCTAATGTCCAAATGTTTTCGTACTGCTCTGTAAGGTGTGAGTACGTCTCATCAAATGGTGTATTAAGATATTCATCGCCTATCTTTTGGACGACCGGCATAAGCCAATCCCAAGAGGAGTGAAATTTATAGGATATATTGCTTGAAGATATTATACAAACATCTTTAAAAAAATCTTTGTGCCATTCAGTCCCCATAAATTCTGCTATAAGTTTATTGTCCTTCTCCATAACTATTTTCTTCTTTAATTTTAATGATTACCCACTCGTGTGAGCCTTCCTTCTTAAACGATTCAATCTCTTTCTCACTTTCTAGGTAGAAAAATATATCATCATCGTCCTCGGCAATGTCTCCTATCTTGAGAACAACCCAATCTATATTGCCCGTATCTAGCCACTTGATTACAGCCCTATACCTTTTATTCGTCTTCTCCATAGCTATTTTCCTCCATTGCTTGTTGTGTTTCTTGCATAATCTCTACGTGCTTTTCATTGTCGGGATTGAACTCCTCGACCGACACGCTCATCTTATGCTCGTTATCTAACTGACGCTCACGCTGAGCGTTTGTGATTGCTACCCCTTGCATAAGACCTTCTTGCATTGAGATAAATAATTCTTTCATCTGTCCCATAATAATTTAGTTTTAATGGTTAAGACTAAAGTCTGTTCGAACAGACTCTAGTTTCGGACACTAAGCCCTCATCAGTTAACCTTTTCTTATTAAATCTTCCATCTCGTTGATAGCACCCACGTCTAGGAAATCATATAGGAAGTTATCTATTGGGACGACTTGATTCGTCGTCCCACATACATACTCTATCGACTCCACGTTTAAGCCAAAACCATCGTCCGTATAGCTTACGATAACCTCGTAGTCTACACCCTCTTTAATTGTCTTCTGAGCCATAACCTAAAGATTCTTCCATGTCCTTTGTATCAGCACCCCAATCCTTGACGCACTTAACAACCTCATCGTCTAACGAGAACACACCATCGTATCCATCTAACACATTGCCGGTGAACTCAAGCCCACCTTCTCCGTAGTAGTCATCGCCACCACTATCAACATCGTAGATTTCAAACCAACCTCTCTCTCTGCTCTTGTCCCAACCAACGTGGTATTGCATTGTCTTTTTTTCACGCTCTATCGTAGGAGACATTGAACTCTCCCAACCTACGTATCTTACTTTCTGAAAACTCTTTTTTAACTCGCTCATAATTATCTTGTTTTTAATATACTTGTTGAACTTTTCCATTGCGTGTTACCTTCACTGCGTCTCCAACCTATACGTCTGTACTTGTCGGTATCAAGACCTCTCTGTAACTGCTTCCACACCTTTGTGGATTGTGGTCTTATGCAGTGCTTTACTGCACCGATAACCTCGTGGCTTTCGCCTACCCTCTCGTAATAAAATGTTGTTCTAATACTCATTGTGTTTTGGTTTTAATTAGTCTGTTCGAACAGACTCGGTTAATATTTATTGTACTAAATTTATACAAAGATATGTATAATAATTCGAACTACCAAATTTATTTTTAACTTTCTGATTATTAGATAGTTAACATTCCATTGCCCCAAATGGGCATTTTTAACCCCAAATGGGCAATGAGATATATTTGGTTAAGACACAAGTCTGTTTGAACAGACTTATGTTTCGGATATTCAATCCTCATCAGTTAACCTTTAATCTTTCCACTCGTACTTCACTTTGAAACCGTGCTTGTAGTGATGGTGTAAAGCCTTCAATTCATTTAGGAATGTGGTGTAGTTATTTCTCGCAATGAACTGCCCGTTTAAATATATCGCTCGAGTCAGTTTGTATCTAAACTCCCACCAATACTCATCATCTGTATCTCTACCGAATCTGAATCCAAGTATGTTAGCGCGCTCTCCACCATCGCCCTCGTGATAATGTGAACTATACAAGACGCCATCTGTTCCATTATAGTGATGCCCACAATATGGTGCAGTCTCGCCCTCATAATGGTTTAACTTACCACGTTTCTTGTCTATGCGATAACACGCATCTATTACTAAGTTAATCAATCTCTTTTTCATCTGTCTGTGTTATTAGGTTATACAAATCTTTTGGTTTAATCTCGTTCCACTTGCCGACTCCATTTAATCGGTAGAACTTTCCATCCTCGTCAAGTCTTACTAACTTGCCCTCGATTACAAATGCTTTTGGTTTCATTGTCTCTAAGTTTTAGTTACATCTATCTAGATAATCATCGTGTATGCCTAAGTCAACCTCTTGCTTATGCTCGCACTCAGTCTCCCATTCTTGTTCTTCGTCAACCTCTGTGACTATCATCCCCTGCTCTTTAGCTTTCTTCTCCAATGCAGGAAGACTAGCTATATACAACTCCTCGCTCTCAAATGTAGCGACTAACTCTGCGTGAGAATTGCTCTCAAAATATACTTTTATCATAACTTTTAGTTTAACTCGTTTGTAATCAATAGAATAATCGGTAAGTCCATTAGCGTGATTAGAAGTTTAATCTCTAGGCAATTGGACATCGTGTACACTGCAATCGTTAGAATGCTAGCTAATACACCTATCATTGTTAAGGTAAATTTGCTCATAATTTCTACTTATTTAGTTAGTGTTTCATTGTAGTACTCAGCACAAGACTTCGTTAGCTTTAATGCTTCTGCATCTGTGATATCATACACCATCTTAAAGATAGTAGCTATCTGTAACGCGCTGCTCATCCCCGAGTCAATGCATCTAGCGTATGTAATTCTGTGTTTTGTGGTAATCATAATCTGTTTGGTATTAAATTAAGGTTTCCGTTTCGACCTTTTGGTCTCATCAGCACAAGCACTCACTTGTGGACGGATAGGGAAGTCTGTTGGAACAGACTCCCCAATCATCATCTTAGACTATCTGCTCTAAGACTTCGTGTATACAGACTACTCAGTCTCCCGTATTGGTCAACGAATGGTTGAACTGCGTGGTTTATCTTTCGAGTCATAAGCATCTTTCTGAAGTGCTTTGATAACTCCATAACCTCAGATACCTTGTCAGCATTGTTGTTGTACATCATCATAAGGATTGGCTTTAGCTTACTCAAAAGACCTCTGTGCGTGCCGTTTGGCTTATTGATGGCATAGTTAACAATCTCGTACATCAATCGGTAGCGTAGGTTTAAGTCAGTCACAGACTTGATTCTGCTAGGCAATCTAAACTCAACCCTATTATTTTCAATGCGACAAACTTGATATTTCTCGTGGTTTCTCAAACCCTCCCAATCGCACTCATCTACATCCATAAAGATGTTAGCTTGACACCAAGAGCGTTTTAATCTGAAACGATACAGAGCGTATATAATTCCACTGAATGGTCTAAGTGCATCAGCTAACTCAGAGCCACTCACACCTTTAACGGCTAGGTTAATGTGACCTCCACAATCAATGTTCGATGGAGAGAATTGGTCATCAACGATATGCTTAGCCTCACTGAACATAGACAATACCTTGTTTCTCCACACCGAACGACCAATCAACGGAAGTACGTTTGTGATGGCTTCAACACCACAAGAACCATCTGTCTCAAAGTGCGAGAATAACGGATATTCCTTAACTGCATTTCTGTGGAATTGGTTTTTTTCAACCTCAAAGCCAATAGTAAACTTTGCCTCAATCTCTCCATCATCAGTAACATTGGTGGTTAAGTTTAACTCATTATGTGGTAAATGCTTGATGTCATGTTGGAATGGTGTTTTGTCGAAAAACCGATAAGGTAAGCCATTGCGCTTTGCCCATCCATAGGATAACATACGACCTCTGTCATCGTTTCCCTCTGTAGTGTAAGTAATTTGTGCATTCATAGTGTTTGGTTTATTTGGTTAAGACGCAAGTCTGTTGGAACAGACTCACGTTTCGACTATTAAAGTCTCATCAGTTAACCTTACGCATTCAACTGCTCTTTAGCTTTAGCTAATAGCATCTCTAGTGCTTCAATAGAGCGAGCATTAACTCCTTCTATCTTACCATCAGACAACAAACGAAGACTAGCGCCCTTCTCAGACTCTAATGCCTCTGCTTTAGCGCTGAATGTCATTAGCGTGGTAGATGCAGACTCAGACTCAGACT
>Ga0208298_1000022_pt1 | contig 60305 bp, 72 predicted proteins | sample 14BtaG_FD_184088 | JGI IMG/M metagenome (GOLD analysis project Ga0208298, IMG submission 184088) | Marine viral communities from the Subarctic Pacific Ocean - 14B_ETSP_OMZ_AT15311_CsCl metaG (SPAdes) (version 2) | ecosystem: Environmental > Aquatic > Marine > Oceanic | place: Pacific Ocean... | reverse complement strand
CTTACAGCTTATGAAGGTGCATTACTTATGTACAACACTCTTGTTGCAAACAACAAAATCAAAGTTTAATCAAACGGGGGCTTCGGCCCCCTTAATTCACAATCACATGAAAGAAAATCAAAATCTCATCAGAGTTATGAATGTTCAAACACATTCATATGAAACACAACGTATGCAAAGGTTCATCAAAAAGGAACTTGCAAAACAAAACCTTGGTCATACTACAGACAAGTATGGAAATATCTATGTAACCAAAGGTAACGCTGACTTATATCCTACAATGGTATGTCATATTGATACTGTACACAACATCAACAATGATGTACAAGTTGTACAACTTGATGATGTACTACTTGCTATTGATACCAAAACAATGAAACGATATGGTATTGGCGGAGACGACAAAGTTGGTGTATACATAACTCTAGAACTACTCAAGCAGTTCGACAACTTCAAAGCTGTATTCTTTCTTGACGAAGAAGTTGGTTGTGTAGGTTCAAGTAAAGCAGACTTTACATTCTTCAATGACAGTACAATTGTATTAGAATGTGACAGAAGAGGTTACGATGATTTTGTAACAAGTATCAGTGGTACAAAACTATCAGACGATAAACTTCATAATGACATTGACTACATACTTGACAAATACAATCGTAAAAAATGTATTGGAGGTATAACAGATGTTGGAGAAATCGCTGACAACAACACAGTTCAAGTTGCAAACATGTCTTGTGGATACTATGACCCACATTCAGACAACGAATACATTATCATATCAGAAGTAGAATCAACAAAACAAATGTGTTTTGAAATACTACAAGCAACAGCTAACAAAAGATATGAAATAGAATTAGACAAAAGAACAACGTATGGTGTTGGATATGGTGGCTACAATGCATACTCATCAAGAAGCTGGGGTTATGATTACTATGACCACTGGGACAACGGGCCAATATACAAACCAAAAAACGAAGCATTACATAACACATATGCAGACTCTTTCAAAACAACAGCAAAATGTCCATGTTGTGATGCAAATGAAGTTTGGTATGACGATTACGAAGAAGAATACTTTTGTCTATCATGCCATACGTATGTAGATGTAAATGACAATGATATAAATATTGACGCTGAATATATGTCATCAATAACAGATGAAGAATTTATAGAAGCAGATACATTATTGTATGATGCAAGCTTCAATAAAGAAACATTCAAAAAAGATGTTGAACCTAAATTTTTAAACAATGGTCTTAAGATATAACGTAAAAGGAGATGACATGATTGCATTTATGCAACAATATAATGGGTCGCTTCCAACAAATGCATTAAGTGCAATAAACGACAGTAGTGATTTTGAATATATATTTAGAGATAGTTTCAATATAAAAAGCTTTAGTTATAAACGACTAATTGTAAATATGAAAAAAGAAGAAATTATTCATATTCAAAAATACAAACGAGATGGGTACGGCATGTATACGTATCACTGGTTAAACAACAAAAAACTTTTAGAAAAGTTCGGTATAACTGTATCAAATAGAAGTGATAATAATATAACAAACAGAGTTGTTTCAAACAGTCTTGCAAATAATCTCATGAACTTTGTAGATAATATGCAAGACGAAAAAAAACATTTATGGCGAATTGCTTGTAATTCTATATACAAAAAAGCTGTCAATGACAAACAAGATAGACATTTCACAATCAACAATAAAGGTGCTATGACTTATACACCTAAAGGCAGAATGACAGCAGTTACTGATGACAGAGAAAAATGGCTAGCTGATAATAAATATCGCAGTGAAATAAAAATTGGTAAAGGTTTACGTAAAATATTTCAAAATCAAAACATCAAAGTACCTAACAATGTTATTGAATATTTTACCAACAAACTTAAAGGTATGTATACGTTTACAGGTAAAATTACAGTTGTGAGCGGAAGTTATATACGTGATTGGTATGACGGTAACACTTATGCAACATACAATACAGAATCACTAGGTAATTCGTGTATGCGTCATAATACCTGTCAAGATTACTTTGACATATATACAGAAAACGATGACAAAGTAAAAATGATTATAGCACTTGATGATGAAAATATGCTAATTGGTAGAGCTATACTATGGGATACAGACAGTCATGGACTATTTTGTGACAGAATATACGGAACACAAATGACAATAGAAGCTATAAAATCATACGCTAAAAAACTTGGTGCATATACAAAATATAAACAAAGTTATAGTGATAGTACAATAATATCAACAACAGGTGAAGCTATCAATGAAGATATAACAATAACACTTAATAAAGGTGGGTTTCAACACTATCCTTACATGGATACATTAAAATACTCAGATGACATTTCAAACAAAGATGAAATTGTATTAAGTTCAGATAACGGTGAATATTGTCTAGAGTCAACAGACGGTGGACCAGGAGATAATTTTGTAACACTAAATTGCGGCGAAAGAGTACACGAAGATGAAGCAAGATATATACATAGATATGGTGAATATTATCATATAGATGATACAGTATACAGTGAATATCATAATGAAGACATAGTATATGATAGGGCAATAAGTATAGATAATAATAACGATTACGCATGGGATGATTCAGATGATTTTATTTACATAGAAAGTGCAGATTCACATTACCACGTAGACGATTTAGTATACTCTGATTATGAAAATATATACATACTAAATGAAGAAGCTGAATGCTGTGTTATACACGGATACATACATCAAGATAATGCAAAAACACTATTTGTTGCTGAAACTGAATACTGTATGCATGATGATGTAACAGTAGAAGATTTACTCGAAGCAGGTATTATAACAGAAGAAAATTATGCAGAATATGAAAATTAAAACAAAATATGTATTAGTAAAAATTAGAGATTTCTTTATATCACTAATGCATTACATCATATGGATATTGTTAATGATATTCATATTTCTTTCATGTAAAAATGATTCAGGTCCATAGGGCCTGTTTCATTTATTAATGTCGTTCACAATCACGACACGATGCGACTGTCACAATCACGACACGATGCGACCGACAAGATGCGACTGCAAAAATGCGACCGACACGATGCGACTGCAAAAAAAACCGCATATGTGGTGCACTTTTTAAAAAAAAAGGAGTGAAAACATTAGGTTATTAACAATAAAATCACTAATTTAGTTAAAAATTATAAAATATGGCAACAAAAGATTATTTACACTCAGAATTGCTGAGCGACAAAAGAAACGACAGGGTTTTTCAAAAAACCTATGCAACCATTGATAAATTTGCAAAGCAAATTACAAAAATGGAACAAGCGGCTTTTGATATCACAGACAAAGCAACAATATCAAGAATGGAAGAGGTTAATGCAGTTTTATTTTCAGATGAAATAATAGAATTGGTAAACTTTGCAATACATAACTTTAATAAACGTAAAAATATATAAAATGGGAAGATATTATAATGGCGACATAGATGGTAAATTCATGTTCGCAGTGCAATCAAGTAGCGCAGGAGAAAGATTTGAAGCTTTTGATATAGAGCCTCAATACGTAGAATATTGCGTAAAAAGAGAAAGTTACGGACATATTGAAAAAACCCTCAATGAAATTGAAAAAAGTGGAGCAGTTAAAAGGGTTAAAAATATGTTTGATAATGAGACTGGATGGAATGATGAAATACAAAAAAAATATAATGTATCTGACAGTGATATGAGTGAATACGCTGACTGGATTTTAGGAAGTAAAATGTTATCATTCTTCGACGAAAACAAGGAAGAAGACCAACTTTATTATAACGCAGAATTTTAAAATATGAAAAAAACAAAAAACTTAGTAATACTAATCGTGGTAATGTTATGCACATCTTGTGCAACTTTAATAAAAACCCCTACAACGAGATTTTATTATCCAACATACAAGCAATGGAGGTCGCTTAATAAACAAGAGATGAAGATTGTAAACGATTTTACATTTAAAAATAACTATATCGCACCCGAATATAGACACTTGAAAACAATTAAATTTAATAAAAATGGCAGAAACAAACTTAAAAAAATCTACCTTAATAGATAAAGTAGATGACGGATTTCAATACTTCAACGGCTATAGGCTAGAAGAACTGAAGACAGATGATGTATATTACATTGAAGCATTTATGAAGTACATAGAGTTACTTGAAAGTAAGCTAACAAAAGCACTTAAGAAAACAAATTGGACTGATGTTCCACTAAAATAGAAAACTATGTACGAAACAATGTATAAAGTACACTTGTACTATGGTGGCGAAATGCCAAACAGAACAATTACAACTCTATGCGAGAAGTCAGCACAGAACTATGTTAATAGTGCAGAGCATGGTGAAATAGAAACTATAAAATTGAGAAAGCATGGGGATTAACGAAGTACTGACTTTGGAAAACAAAGCGCTAAGAAAAGAGCTAATTGAGCTTATTCAACTTACAAAAGAAAGTAGTAGGTTTATTCATCAAGTATGGGAGGCAGAAAATAATTATGGGGAAAAAGATGATGCTGAATACATAAGACTGCTATGCGACGCACTAGATGAAAAAATATCAAAATTCAAAGAACTAATTTAAAATGGAAAAAGAAACATCATTAAAGAAAAAAAACAACACGATTATCATGGCTTGGAGTGATATACTTAAGCTAAATGACAAAAGAACATTGCACGAAGACAAAGGCGTTTATCATAGAAGGCTTTTTATATCAGTAGATGAAGAAAAAAACTATGAAGCATATGACACGTCGACTGACGTTTATAGACCACTGAATGTTAGTGAATTACATAGGTTGAACTTTAGTGATATAAATGATTTTTGCGACTACTTGTTTATTAAAAACTCTTACAAAAGAATAAACAACAACAGAAAAAGTATGCAAATTGCTATTGCTAAAAACAATCAAAAAAATAAAAATTATCACCACAAAATAGCAGTTCAAGAAATAAAAACACTGCGAAATTTCTTGGATACTAACAAAATAAGCAGTATATTTGTTAATAATTAAATATAATATAGTAATATGAAAACAGACAAGCTAAAAGCTATGTACTTGAAGTACGGGCTTTCAAAGGAAGATGTATTTAAACATCAACACTACATCATTATCACAAGAAGTGGGATTGACCGAATCCAGGCAGTTGAAAAAATCACAATCACTTATGATGTAATCAACTGCGAACCAAACTACTGCGTTGTAAAGGCAAATGCAGATGCAAGTGGTAACACTATTCAAACATTTGGTTCAGCACTAAAAGGAACAAATCATCGAGACGGAAATTGCAATACATGGTACGTCATGGAGATGGCAGAAAAACGTGCAATGTCAAGAGCCGTGCTAAAGTTAACAGGTTTCTACGAACTCGGTGTATTTGGCGAAGATGAAAGCGAAGATTTCAAAAGAAAGGATGCGTCATGGAAGAAGTAAAAAGACAAGAAATACTATCAAAGTTAGCAAGTGACGAACACTACTACGGAGATTTTGGTAGACAATATCTGTCTAACTCAAACATAGGTACGCTTATAAACAACCCTAAGGCTTTTTTAGAGCCATCAGAAGACAACATAAACTTTCTATACGGAAAAGCTTTTCACGAGCTCATTATGTTTGGAGAAACACAACACAATAACTTTGTAGAGGCTTCGACAAGAAACACAAAAATATACAAAGAAGCTGCTTTAGAAGCTGGTGGATTGTTGTTTCTGAAAAAAGAATGGGACGATGTAAACTCATTAGTAGATTCTACGCTTAAAAACTCAGAAGTTAAAAAAGTTTTTAGCAAAGACAACCTAAAATTTGAAGTGCCAAACATTGGTATATTAAATCCTGGAGACACTGATTTAATGTGGAAATGTAAAGCAGATATTGTGTCAGATGAATTTGTGTATGACATAAAAACATCAAGTTCAATTTCTGGATTCAAATACAGTAGTAAATCATATAATTACGATAGTCAAGCCTACATATACTCAATGATGTTTCAAAAACCAATGAAGTTTATTGTCATAGAGAAGGGAACGGGTAACGTAGCGTTTTATGATGTATCACATGAAGCCTACGACAATGGTAGGGAGAAAATGATTAAAGCCGAAAGGAACTACCTAAAATATTTCGTTAATAAGACTGAAAAACTAGAAAACTTTACTATCTATGGCGAAATATAATACAGAAGAAAAGATAGAGAGACTATCTATTAATATTTTTTTAATAATAATTTTAATTTTAATTTTTAATTCGTAAACAAATGTCAACACTTATCAATGCGTCGATAAAAACTTCGGAACTGAAGAAAATCGACAAGAACAAAATCATTCATGGAGAAAAGGATAGCTATATTCCTATAACTATTTCCGTAAATGACGAATCAAGATACGGAAAAAACGTATCAATCACTATCGCTCAAGACCAGGACGAACGTGCTAGTAAAGCACCAAAACATTACTTAGGTAATGGCTCTGTAATTTGGACAGATGGTAAAGTAGTAAAAGGTCAGAAAGAAGACCAAAACAATGGAAGTTCTGAGCCCTTTGAAACTGTGCCTAACAAAGCAGTATCAATGAGCGACATGAATGACCTACCATTTTAATTTAATTAAATCCCGTCCTTCGGGGCGGGTTTAAAAAGTAAACAATGACATTAAATGAAAAATACAGTGTATTAGATACAATATCTGATATAATTACAAAAAAACATAAAAAAGAAAAAGATTTTTTATTTTTAGACACAAGAAGAAGAGATGTATGTGACCTAAGGAAGATATTTTTTTACATGGCTATAGAATTTACAAAAATGTCACTTCAAACTATAGGTAACTACTCTCAACATAGGGGTAGAGAAAAACCACATAACCATGCGTCAATATTATATAGTGCAGCTAGGGTAAAAGATTGGATGTCTGTAGATAAGTCGTATAAAGATGAAATAGAAGAATTAAGAAATGAAATAAAATATTATGTTGATTACGACCAATACATTTATGACCAGGCAAATGTTTACAAAAAAAACATTGCTAAAAAAGCATATGAAGAAGACGATATATGGTTCATAGAAAGGGTAAGTAAGATAACAGATAAATTATATGAAAACAAAAACCTAGCTGATATATTGGCAGATAAAATCAACGAGGTTATAACAATACACAAAAGAAATGAAGGGTTACATCAAGCTACACAGGAGGATACTAGACTGGGAGTGGTATAAAGATTCCAATACAAAAAATATTTTCATACACTTATTATTAAACGCATGTTATGATAACTGCAGGTTTATGGGGCAGTCTGTATCTAAAGGCGAATACATAACATCTTTATCTAGAATATCTCGTGACTTAAATATACCTGTAAGGCAAGTAAGAACGTCTATAAAAAGATTAGTTCAAACAGGTGAAATCGACACGCAGACGACAAACAAATATACAAAGGTAACTATCTGTAACTATGAGAGTTATCAAGTTGAAGAGCGAAAAACAAAAACTAAAAAGACAAGCAAACGACAAGCGGATGACACGCCAAAGACAAACATAAATAAGAATATAATAAAAAAAGAAAATAAAAATAATATATTTTATAAACAATGTCTTTCTGATTTGTCTTGGGCTGAGGTTGTGTGTATGCAAAATCAACTTACAAAAAATGCTTTGGATAAACTACTAAGTGTTTTTCACAATCATCTAATCATGACAGATGAGGTAAAGTCTACAATTAGAGACTTTAAATCTCACTTTGTAAATTGGCTTAAATATAACAAAAATGCAAAAATCAAAGACAGTGGGCCGTACAGATGGAAATGGAAAGGTCAAGTAATAAAAAGTGGTTCTGTAGAAGAACTAGAAAAAGACAAAAGTTTTTTCGATAAGCCTGGGTTTGAATTTCAAATAATAACAGATGCAAGATAACGAATACAAGATAAAAGACTACAACATATACAAGCTAGATACAAGAGCAAAAAAATCAACGTGTCCTGTTTGTTCAGAAGGCAGAAAAAAGAAATCACAAAAATGTCTTATGCTTGATTGGGAGCGTGGATTAGGAACTTGTCAGCATTGTGGAGAGGTTTTACAACTTCATACATATGAAAAGGAAACGCAAACTAATTATACATATACAAAGCCTTATGTAAAGAAAACGCAAAAATCTTTACATATAAAAATTATTGATTGGTTTAAAACTAGGGCTATTTCAGACGACACTTTAAGTAAGATGAATATAACACAGGGTGTTGAGTTTATGCCTCAAGTTGGAAAAGAAGTAAACGTAATAATGTTTAATTATTTCGTTAATGGTGTTCTAACAAATATAAAGTATCGTGATGCTCAAAAGAATTTTAAGCTATACAAGGGCGCTCAAAAAACATTTTACAACATAGACAGTATAAAGAATTCTGAAAAGTGTGTTATAGTAGAAGGGGAAATAGATGCAATGTCATTTGTAGAGGCAGGTATTGACTATGTAGTAAGTGTTCCAAATGGTTTCACAGCAAAGGGACAGATAAATTTAGACTACTTAACAGACTTTTATTCCTACTTTGAGGATAAAACTGAGATATACATTTGTGTCGACAACGATGAGGCGGGGGAAAATGGTAAAAAAGAACTAATAAGAAGATTTGGTTCAGACAAGGTGTTTTTATGCGACCTCAAGGATTGTAAAGATGCAAACGAGTACTTAATTAAGTACGGAAAAGATGCATTAAAAACAGTTGTGCTTGATGCAATACCATGTCCAATAGAAAACGTGCTTAGAGTGTCTGATATGACGTCAGACCTGGATGATTTCTACAAAAACGGAGTTAAAAATGGCTATAAAATAGGTCTAGATGGATTTGATGGAATATTTTCCACATACACAAAGCAATTTATCGTGGTCACTGGGTTTCCTAGTAGCGGTAAGTCTGACTTCGTTGACCAAATGACAATAGGGTACAATATGATGTATGGTTGGAAAACTGCATATGCATCTACAGAAAACTACCCACAATACCTGCACGTAGATAAGCTTATAAGAAAGTTATATGGTAGTACACCTAAATATGAGGAGACAAAAGAAAAGAGTTGGATAAATTGCGTCGAACACATAAACAAAAACTTCTTTTTTATTGACTATGAAGATGGATTTGACCTTGATAAAGTTCTAAGTAAAGGCGAAGAGTTAGTAAAAAGAATGGGTATAAGATGCTTAGTTATTGACCCCTACAATAAGATAAGGGATAAAAACAACTTAAACGCAAGTATAACGGACTATACAAATTCATACCTCAACAAGATAGATAATTTTTGTAAAAAAAACGATGTTGTGTGTGTATTAGTTGCACATCCAACTAAACCTCAAAACGATAAGGGAAAGCTTATTGAGCCAACATTTTACGACGTTAAAGGCGGTGGCGAGTTTTATGATATGAGTCCTCATGGAATATTGGTTCATCGTGATTATGAAAATGCGACCGTAAAAATAAAGGTTTTAAAGGTAAAGTTTGCAAACCTAGGAGAAAATCAAGCGCATGTAGATTATTGTTGGAACGTAAACAACGGAAGGTATTCTGAGTTAAAAGATGGTAGCCCAGTTTGGGATAACACAAATTGGATATCTAAAAAAAATAACCCATACGAAATAACTAAAAGTTTAGATTTAGAGTTTGAAAAAATAAATATATAAAAATGAAGACAATTTTATTATCAATTATGGTTACGGCAACAATATATCATGCCGACCCAAAGCAATGTAACGCTGATTACTTAACTACAGCATCGCTGAAAAAAATAGATTCACAATCACCAGGCTCGCACAGATGGATAGCTGTTTCTAGAGATTTAGAGCCTCTTGGCTTTGTTTTCGGGGCAAAAGTTCGTGTAGAGGGTGCGGGAGAAATGAATGGCGTATGGACAGTAGAGGACAGGATGAATAAGCGATGGAAACACCGCATAGACTTCTTGGTAGATTACGATATAAAAGGAGGAAAATGGGAAAACGTAAAAATATCTTTAGTAGATGAGCTTGATTAGAAACAGTAAGGAAGTTGTAAGAGCAATAGATTTTACGGGAGTACAAAACGGAGTAATTCATCCATCTGATATTGACGCTGTTTTAGAGTTTGACAATGATATATTAATACTTATAGAGGTTAAAAAAATAGGTAATAAAATACCAATAGGTCAAAAACTACTCTTAGAAAGAATATGTTCATCGTGGAATACAAGCCGAAGTGTAGTTCTTAAGGTGGAATATAAAGATATATACGACTCAAGTGAAAATATACCATTAGAAGCTTGTTATGTGACCGAATACTACAATAAATTTAAGTGGACTGTTACAAAAAAACCATATCAATTAAGGTTATTTTTAAATTATTTAGGAAAAAGATGGGAAAACAAAAAGTGTCATTTTTAGAAAACATAAATGAAATACTAAGTGTATGCCACAAGAATGGAATTAAGGTTTACCCAGTGGTCTGTGATAAAAACAGCTTTTTTATTGAGGTGGATTATAGCGGAAGAAAAAAAAGGGGTTCAACAACATACAATTGGAAGACACAGCAAAAAGAAATGCAAAACAAAATAATAGAATTATATGAAGAACTTGCAAAAAAAATACAAAGTAGGAAATAAGACATTTGTTTATGATAAAAAATCATTATCAGAATCATTCAAGCTATACAACTCTTACACAGACTTAGAGTTTTTAGAAAACATAGTGGATATACTGCACTACGCAGTATATGTGTGTTGGATTAAAGAAATTTCTAGTGATGAATGCTTGGGTGATGATGGAATTGTACATGAACTTGTACATCTTCTTCAAAAAAACACAATAGGTCATAGCAATTTACAACAAATTAGGAAAAAATTTAACGAAACTTTGACATTTTAAATTTTTTTCACTACATTTACTAAAAATAATGTTTAGGAAATGTTTGACTCCATAGTAGAATCGGTAAAAAATAAGTACACAGATAGAAGTATTAAGGGTATTGAAAAGTACAACACTACTCTTGCTGATAACATGAAGGACCACTTCTTGAAACATCTTCAAGAAGAACTCATGGATGCTACTTTGTACATTGAGAAAGAGCTTACTATACAGGACAGAAAGCTAAACATGGTTTTTGAGTTTAATAAAACTTATGAAATCCCAACAAGGAAAATACCTTCTAAAATTGATGAAGACGAGTATATATTAAACTACAAGTTAATGATTGAGGAGCTTAACGAATACTTGGTTGCGTGTCAAGACGGAGATATGGTAGAGATAGCTGATGCTGTTGTAGATATGATGTATATATTATACGGAATCATATTAAGACACGGTCTATCTGAAGTTATATTTGATATGTTTGAAGAGGTTCATAAATCAAACATGAGTAAGCTAGAAAATGGCAAAGTTTTAAAAAGAACTGACGGAAAAATAATGAAGGGTTCTGAGTATTTTAAGCCAAACCTAAAACAGTTTTTATAATATGGAAGAATTAACAAAGTTTACTGAAAAAGTTTTAGGATATAAAACTTGGAGTCAAAAAAAGAAAATAGATGCGCTTTTGGAGTACGATTGTAATTTATACACTAATCTTGGATTAGAATCCACAAAAACAGAAATAAATGATGTCAAAAAGAAGTCTAGGGTAATTTATAGAGCTATAAAGCAAATAAATAAACCAGAAGGAGATAAGCTTTTGTGGCATATGGATAAAGAATAAATGGAAAACACACATCGTTATAAGTATTTAAACTCAATATTCAATAGAATGCATGATAAATTAAATAATGCATTTGAAGAAATTTACGACGGTGATTTTGAAGACTGCAGAAACACCATAAACTCCTTGATATATGACCTACGACAAACAAAAAAATCAATGGAGCCATGAAAAAAAGAGTTTACTTAACAGACGATGAAGCTAAAGCGCTTGGTATTAAACCAAAGCAACCTCAGCCTGGAAGAAAAAAGTTTAGGGCTTTTTTAAGCGGACCTCAGCAAGAAGAATTAAATAAAGTAAGACATAGTGGTGTTTATGAGTACTGTAAACAAAGAGGAATAGATTTCTCTTCTATAAAAGAATACTGGGACAAAACAAAAGAGTATTCTGTAAAAGTTCGACCAGATATAATATCATACAATGATATATCTAAAAGAATTATAGATGAAATGGATAATCATTCTCCGAACTATCATCCGATAGAAAGGGACTTACTATCTAATCCTCATTTACTTGTGCTAGACCCAGCTGATGTACATATAGGTAAACTTGCCACTAGCTTTGAGACAGGAGAAGAATACAATCAGCAGATAGCGGTAAAAAGAGTAAAGCAAGGGATAAAAGGAATACTGAGTAAAGCTAGTGGATTTAACATAGAAAAGATTTTATTAGTTATTGGAAATGATATACTACATATAGACACACCTAGAAGGACAACCACAAGTGGAACTCCCCAAGATACGGATGGAATGTGGTATGAAAACTTTTTAAACGCTAAAAAATTATACGTAGATGTTATAGAGAGTTTGCTTTCTGTAGCTGACGTTCATGTAACATATAACCCTAGTAATCACGATTATACTAATGGTTTTTTTCTTGCAGATGTTATAAAGTCTTGGTTTAGAAACTGTAAAAATGTTTCTTTTGACACAAGTATATCTCATAGAAAATACTTTAAGTATAATGAAAACCTAATAGGGACAACACATGGAGATGGTGCAAAAGTCCAAGACTTGCCCTTGTTGATGGCTGTAGAGGCTAAAAAAGAATGGTCTGGAACTAAACATAGATACGTATACACGCATCATGTTCATCATAAAAACGCAAAAGATTACGCAGGTGTAACTGTAGAAAGCCTTAGAAGCCCTAGCGGGACAGACTCATGGCATCATAGAAAAGGTTATCAACATAACCCAAAAGCTGTAGAGGGGTTTTTACACCACCCCAAATACGGTCAAGTAGCAAGATTAACACATATATTTTAATTATGGATTGGTATTTACTTTCTTTTACGTTTAGATGGCCTCATGAAGGCATGATTTTAGGGTTCGAATTATTTGACCCGTCTGAAGAGCAGCCATATAGTTCTATGAGGTTTCACTTTTTGTTGGTAACTTTAAACTATGAGTTCGGGACTGGCAATAGTCCTTTTGAATAAATTTAGTTATATTTGCATATACCAAAGATTAGTTTTAATACACCTTACTAACCAATTGTATTCATTCTTTGTTATTTTGTTTTCATATCTAAAACCCTAAGCGACTGCCAAAATAGCTTAGGGTTTTTTTGTTTAAATTTGTTTATGGACCACAGGAAAAAATTGTTTGTAAATAAAGACCTAACAGACGAAGAGTTGTTTTTTGTAAAAGAAGCGTTGGGAAAAATAGATTTAGAAGAGTATTTACAAAACTCCTTTGTTTATGTAAGCGTTTTTCCTGGGGGTGGCTTAGAAATTGTCAGTGTTAAAGACGATTACGTTTATTTAATTTCAAAAGAATTCAGCATAAATAATAAAATGTCCATGGAATACCTAAGACATAAAAATAAAATAGAGCAAAATCTTAATAAAGTTCTTTATTGGAACGGGATAAATAACATTAAAAAATACGTCCCAGTAATATCTAATAATGGAATTAGTATTGAGTATGCAGATATAAACGTGTATTCATCAAGTGTTGTGGAAGCTGTAAAGGCTTTAGATAATATGCTTTTTGATGATTACATGTATTTAGAAGACGTTGATGAAGAGATATAAAAAAGGAAGACAGATAACTAGGTCTAAAAAAACCACTATAGACGGCATACAGTTTCAATCGAAACTAGAATCTCATATGTATTTACTTCTAAAAGCCAATAAAATACCTTTTGGATATGAGTCTACGAAGTTCACAATCATTGACGGATTTTACTCAGAACACTCTTCTTATGAAAAAACACCTACAAAAAAATATCTTCACGACAGGGGTAATAAAAAAATACTACCAATAACGTATACCCCAGATTTTGTTTGCCCAGAAAACCCACCTAGATTTATAATAGAGTGCAAGGGCAATCCAAATGAGCGATTTCCTATGGTCTGGAAGCTATTTAAACGCCATTTAAACGTGAAAGGATGGTCTCCTGACCTATTTGTTCCTAGAAACCAAAAAGACTGCCAAGAAGTTATAAATCTGATAAAAGAAAAATATTACTAATTAGATATAGAGGCCTTTCTGATTTCTTCGATTTTTTCTGTTGCATGCTTTCTAGCTGCGCCATTCATGTTTTTCTGCTCATTTGCCCACCATTCACCTATTTTAAGCTTATCAACACTAATTCCTTGCTCATTTACTCTAAAATCTAAATAAGCTTTAAAGAATTCGTTGTTTATTCCTTTGATAGATGGAGATGACCTGGTGTAATTTTGCTCTATTTGTCGCTCTAATTTATTTAAAAGCTTATTCATGTCTCCTTTTGGTCCAGGAAGCAACAAGTTCATGGTTCTGGCATGGTACATAAACTTAATTGTTTTATCTAGCTTTTCTTGTAATGCGGGTGTATCTGCTGCTATGTACTCGATTATCTCTCCACTACCAACAGAAGACTTTCCTTTTCTAAACACGCCTTCATTGTAAAGTATTCTTGCCTTTCTCCACTTGTCATACTGCTCAAAAGCAACACCATACATGCCTAGGTTTTCTTTTACAAGCAAAGCAAGCTCATCACTATCTGTACCCATTCTTTCAAGGTCTGCAGAAATGTACTCTGGGATTATTTCATCTCCATACATTTCATTCATTGCCATGTACGCTAAATCATACAGAGGCTCTGGGGCTGGAATAGGCGATGCGTTTTGAAGCACATCAAAAGCTGTTTGAACAAGAACACTATAGTTTTTTGATACCTCAAACTTATTTTCATACTCCATTGAGTGTTTGTATATTTCTAACAAAGTGATATCAAGTCCACTTGTAGATTCTCTCATGGAGTTCCTAAAGCCCTCTAAAGTCTCTCTTTGAGCTCTTGGCATATCAGATAAAGATTCTGCATAATCAGCGTCTTCTATGCTTAATGCATCAGATATGAGTTTTGTCATTCCGCCTTCATATCTTTTTATATCATCTTCATCTGTACCTAATAAACTAACTATACCACCAATTATTCCCATTGTGGTAATGCTATTCGTTGTTAGTTTTATCCCATTAAAAACAGAAACTTCATTAACAATACCTTGCATTCTTCTCCTAGCCTCTTCTCTTTGAACTTCTGGGAGCGTCTTGTCTATACTTCTGGCATATTGATTTGCAAAGTTTGCTTTTGCGTTTAACATAAATTTACCCCAAGGAAACACAGTTCTTTGAGCAAATTTAGTTTTATCGCTTGCGTTTACAGCATAAAACTCAGCCTCAGAAGTTGGCTCTGTTTGCCTCATTGTTTCTGCTATTCTTCTATCCGCATACTCTATAGCTTCTTTGTTAGGGTTTTCATTTTCTTTTGCCCACCAAGCACCTATATCTTTAGGAATTACCGCCCCTTGGTCTATTCTGTTTTGAAGATAATGAGCCTCAAAAGCAGAATTTGCAGCAGCTCTATCTGCATTAGCTAAAAAGAACTCTAGAGATAATTCTGAGCTTTTAGTGATTGTATCTAAAAACGAATCCACAGTATACTTCATACCTCTCATCTCATCTGAAAAAATACTACTGTCTAGATTAAATTTACTTACATAGTAATCAAGAGGTAGTTTTGTTTTGTCTCCTATAGCAAATTCAGCTTTCAGTGCGTTACGTAGTCCTGTTCTAGATTGCTTATATATGTTCGTGAGGTTACCACCTCCAATAAGATTGTTAGCCCATTGTGCGTATTTTGCAGTTTTTTGACCATTTCCAACACCTGCCATAGAATACAGAAACCTTGCGTTAGCTAATTGTAAGTGGTTTTTTGCTCTCGCATCTGTTAGCATAGGTATTGTTCCAGAAGTTGCACTGTAAAACTGAGATGCTGGTTGATTTAACCTTGCAAGTCCTATTGCAGAAAGAGTAGAGTAAAATGCGGCTCCAGCTTTTTTGTAAGTTGAAAAAACATTATTCATACTACCAAAATCAACATTTACATTTTGACCTTGGCTAATCATGAAATTAAAAACCTCCATTCTTGAGCCAAAATACTTTTTAACCATTTCATACTCCTTTGTGTCCTTGAAAAGCCCTTCAAATTCAGCAGAGTTCACAATCATGTCTATTTGCTCAAAGTCGCTTCTAGAATTCATGTCTATAAAAGAACCTTGCATTTGTTGGTATGCTCTCTCAAAATAGTTTCCAAAAGAAAGTCTAGAGTTTTCAAGAGTATCATCCATTACAATGTCTTGGAATACACCAGCTATAGTTCCGTAGTTTGAACCGCCTCCTTTACTGCTGCCGTCAGACCTTTCATTCCCATCTTCTCCTCTTCTAAAACTAGGAACATAAGTACCATCTACGAAGTAAGTATCCTTTCCATCATAATCTTGCTTCCTTTTTTTAGCTTCTGCATGTGGAAATCTATCAGACAATCTATTTAAGGCGTTTACTATTGGGTCTTTAGCATTTTTAGTTACATCTTCATATGATAAAGCGTTTGTTACGCCAAGTCGATTTAAGGTGTCTTCAAGCTGCCTGTAAAGGACTTCGTTTGTTGAATCTCCCTTATCTTTCTCATACTCCTGCTTTCTTAGCTCAAGTTCTTTTAATAAACTCGCTTTTTGTCTTTGAAACTCCGTATCAAGACCTGTTGCTTGGTCTATTTCTCCAGACCTTCTTCTTAAATGAGCAAGAACTTGCATTTCATAAGAGGTTTCTAAGCTTCTTAAGTCTGTAGATATTTTGTTTTTTGGGTTTGCCTTGTTGTATGCTTTTATTTCATTAATAAACAAACTAGAATCTTGATTAATAAATTCTTGAGATGAGTTTATAGATGTAGCCACACCTCTATTAGCAGAAGAAACCAAGTCTATAAAAGGCTTTCCTTTTGTTGTGTTTCTAAATATAGCCCCCAAAAATATATCCGAAGTCATTAAGTTTTTAGGATTTAATTTCGTCCCTCCCATCATTATTTTTCTTCCTAAATTATTTAGGTATGGGTATAAGTCCTTAACGAAGTCAACTGGCTTCTTATCTTTTAAAAGATTAGCGTTTGGATTGCCTAAAATACTTATTGGGCTGTTGTTATTTAAAACCTTTAAGTCATTTATTTTTTCCTGAGCGTCTAAAATAGTTTCTAGTCTAGCATATTTTGGTCTATTACCGTTTTGAACATCTGTAAGAAATCCTTTAAGTTGCTTTTTCTGTGTTTCATTCAAAGAATTATAAAGACCTTTTGATAAGTTTAGATTCTTTATCCTAGATATAATATTGTTTGTTCTGTCCTTATCCTCTTGCTCTAAGTCGCTAGAATCGTCTTCAACCTGTTCTTTATCTGTTTGCTCTAAGTCTAGTTCGGTTTGAGTGGGTGGCTTTTCTGTAGTAGCTTTTTTCTCTATTTCAGATATGGCAGCATCGATGTCAAAATCAGCTTCTTCTGGTTGTGTTGTTTCTGCGTAGTAATCAGAAACATTATTGAAATACCCAGAAACATCTACATTCTCATCTGGCTCTACCATTCGCTCTAAAACATCTGCTTTATATATCTGTGAAGCTCGTTCAATAACCTTTGAATCTTCACTTGTAAGGCTAAAAGTTTCTTCTGGACCAGCTTCTTCTGAAAGTTCTGTTAGCGCTCGGTCTATAAGTCTTGTTTGTGTGTCTTTTGGTAAGAAATAATAACTAAGTTCGCTTGGATATTTTGCAAGAAGCTTTCTCATTTTAGCTTTCTTTTCATCAATAAGCTTTTGAGTTGCGTTTATTTCTTCTGGCTTCCCACCTTCTTCCATTGTTGCTTGAAGTCCTTCTAAATCTGCAACACCTTGTAAGAAGTTTTGTTTGTCGCTAACACTCATCTGATTAACTAACTCCTCTTTTCTTTTTTGAATATTCAATATTCGATTATCCGCATCTTGTTGCATCTGTAAAGCGGCTTTGAACTTTGGTGTATTTCTAGCCACTCCAGAAGATTCGAGTTCTGAAACAATATAGTCTGATTGAAGCTTGTCATTAACAGCATCCATTTCTCCGTTGAGAGTTATTTTCCTATTTATTGTTTTATCTGCAATTTCATTAACGTTTGGAGTAATTAATTTACCGCCAACCGACATAGCCGAGCTGCTAAACAAAGAGTTTAATCCAGCGTCCATAGCTAATTTTGCTGCTTTTTTAGAGTCATATTCCTCTAATCCAAAAGCAACTTGAGTAAGGTATCCTGTGTATGCTATAAACTGCTCTTCAGGTACTTCGCTAGCAATAACCCTAGAATCTAGACCTGTATATTTTGAAAAAGCAGCTATTAACCCCTTCCTGTTTTGTCTTGCAAAAGCGTCTGATAGTTGTTGTGCGGATTCTTGTGTTTTTGGAATGTTTTTAAATCCGTTTGCAAGTTTTAATTGCTTAAAGTATCTCCCAGTAAAAGCGGCTGTTATAGCTGTTTCTATTCCTGCCTTAGAAAAAGCATATGCTCTAGCCTCGTTGTTAGACATTCCAAGTAAGCCCTTTTCCTTTTCCGTCAATATAGCTCCAGAAACTTGAGCTTGTTTAGCGGCGTCTTTAGCATCCCTAACTTCTTCAATACTGCCTCCGTAAGTGCTTCCAAAAGTAACGCCTAAACCTACAGTAGGGTTAGCGACAAAAGCGCCTATATATGGTACAGAGGCTGTAAACCCCTGCATTCCATATGACAAAAACTCACCCATACCCCTTGAATCTGATATAGAGCCGCTGTATTCAGGAAGTAAAGCCATTGCATCTTCAACATCTTTTTTAGATGGAAGGCTAAGTTTTGTTATAGCCATTGGAGGGCTAAATTTTGAACCTCCTACAACAACTCCAAACTCTCCAAATACTGCATAATCAGCAGCTTCTCTACTCATGCCTAAAGCTTGAAAAGAATCAGAAATTCCTACTCCAAAATTGTTTAATATATCTAATGTATGAGCATATATTCCTTGAGGTATATCTAATAATCCTCTTAAAAAAGAGTTTAATCTTGGATTTCCTTCGTCCAAAAAAGCAGTGTTTCTTTCTTGAGTTGTTTTTAATTTACCAACTAATTCGTTAAAAAGCCCAACATCTACAGTGTCATCTATTGAAACCTTTATATCTCCTCTTTGTATGTATCCTAGAGTTTTTGGGGTTGATATTAAATCATACACGTCTTGAAATGATGCTTGCTTGTCATTTATCATTAAGGACGGAAGTGGCATATCTAACATATCAAGACCGCTATTTACTAGACCGCCTATAATTTCTTCGTCATGCAAATCAACTTGACCCAGAGCAGCGCTTCGTTTTAAAGCTTTCCCTAAAAGTTTAGATGTATTTCTTTTTGATGTTTCATATTTTTTTATTATTTCATCTATCTTTCGGTAAGTCGATTTAACTCTGTTGTTGCTTGCGATTTCTTGTTCAGATAAAGATGTCTGTGGGTTATCTGGTAAAACAAGATTATCTGTTTTTACGCTTGATAGCGTAGACATTCTTACTTCTCTTTGATATTCAGATTCTTGATTAATTATATCATTATACGCAGGCGATATATTACCCTTAAGCTGCTGTAAAGCAGTCATAAATAATTCTGGGTTAAACGTGCCTCCCGTATTGAATAAAGTGGAGTTTTCTTCACCAGTAAGAGCTTTTGAAAGAAAAGCTAAATCTGACTCTTCTGGCTTATTCATTTGTCTTGTAAAAAGACTCATTCCTTCATTGACTCCATACGGATTACTATCAAATTGGTCAGCCATAACCTGGACAAGATTCTGCTTTCCAAGAGCTAAATCCATCACAAACTTATTGTGCTTTAGGTTTAGTGATTGATTGAAGTCATCACTCCTAACCGTCTCATACAAAGCATCTCCCATATCAGACATCAAATTGATTTCCAATATACTTTCGTCTGGTCTTAAAATTTTTAAGGTATTAGAGCCAACTTCAGTCTCCATAGCAGTATATCCAAAACCACCTAAAATATTATTAAAAGCTAATGCAGCATCCCCTTCACCCATAGTAAGTAAATCTCTAGGTAGTTGCTTTATTACTGGAAGTATACTGTTGTTCTCGTTTAGTTGCTCTGTGTAGTATTCTGTAACTCTTGGCTGAGGTATATCCGATAAGCTAGTCGGCTCTTGAGAACCCGATGTTAAAGGAGTAGTTTCCAATATGGATTGAGAAGCCGTATCTTCTGCCGTAGGAACAATTGCATTTTCCTGAAGTGAGTTTTTTAAAGTCTGAACTTGATTTTTTTTTTCAACCTTTACTTGGTCTACCCAAGTAGATGATAGTTTTTTCCAACTATTGTCATCTAAAGCCTTCTGTCCAGTTTTTCCATGAGCCCAGTTAACCCAATATCTAATGTCTGAAGTAGAAGATATTTGTCTAAGCTTACTCTCATTATATTCTTTACCAGCGTTATCGTAAAGAGAAACTAAATAAGAATAAACCTTTTCTTTGTTAACAGGAGGGTCTGGGTCTACTGATACATCAGCAGAAGAAGCATCTTGAACATCATTTGTCCCTTCAGCAATAGCTGTGTCTTTATTTAATTCCTCAGGAGCTAATCCTTCAACTTGATTTTCTGTGTTCACAATCATAATTAATTCATTTCTTCAGTGTAAGCCTCAAATGCTTTAAGCCATTGGTTTGCGGTTCCGCCAAAATTAGCATCTACGTTAAATCCTTTCCCCTCTAATATTTTTCTAAAAGATTTAGGTCCTTTGCCTTGGTCCCAAAGTTTTCTATATAAACTCGGTAGTTCATTAGTATTAACTACATAAAAATCAGGAACAGATATTGCTTGTTTTTGAGCCATAGTTCCTGTGCCAACTGCGCTAGCCCCTGTAACTGATGTTGCTGTTGATGCTAAGTCAATAGTCCCTTCAATCAATACTTTAGCAGAAGCAAATTTTCCATCAACAATACCTTCATCCATGAATAAAATATTGTTAACGCTTGTAAGTTTACCGCCAGAAGCTGTCGTGCCTTTTAAGTCTTGCATTATTTTAGTCCTTACATCATCTGAACTCTTTGTAGGTGTTGATGCGTAAACTATAGAAAACCCTCCTACAATATCATTTCTTCTATCATAAAGGTCTTTAGATTGGCCAGTAGACGACGATAACATAGCAGTATTAACTATTTGACCATTACTGTGTGTAGACATAGCAGTTCTTGTCTCATTTGCAGACGCTCCAGTACCTGAACTAAACTCATTTCTACCAATTACAGCTACACCCAATATATTACTGATATAGTCTGAGTCAATTTTATTTGTGTTATTCATTCCAGTAGGTGTAGATTTAGAATAAACCGCCTGGTTGTAGGAAACTGTTGGAGGTGTTTTTGAAGATGGCTTTTTCCCGTCTAAATACTCCTTGTAGTCTTTATATTCTACATTAAAAGACTTAAGCATATGGTCTCTTTTAAAAGCCTTTGCAAGCTCTCTTTGCTCTTCAGTTACTATTATTTTACCAGAGCCGTCTGTTTGTAGGTCTAAAGGGTCTGAAGTAAAAACTAAAGAATCCCCATTCATGTCATAATACTTTGGAAGAATTGTTTTTTGACCACCAACAATAATTTCCATCAGGTTAGAATCATTTACCTCAGCAGCAGTCCTTGGAATACCATAGTCTGGTTGCCAATCAGCTCTTGCTTTCATATAACTATGAAGTATAGATATAACCTCGTCGTCTTTTGGGTTACCAATATAATTCTCCACTTGTCTAATCATGTCTGGAAAATTCTCTGGCTCAATAGTATACCCTTGAATTATCGTTCCGTTAGCCGTCTGACCAAGCTGGCTGTAAGGCATGTTCGTAATCTGCCCTGTGTTTTTATCTACATAACGAAATCTATTGCCCGTAATAGATTGAAATCCTTTAACGTCGTCTACTAGGTCGTATCGGCTTACTCTTTTTAGTGAAGGATTTAAAAATTCCGTTAAAGGTTGAGAAAATGTCTTGTTTGTTGTTAAAGGAGCTCCTGTATTTTCATCAAAAACAGGGTCGCCATTTTCATCCCTCAAAGGTACTTCTTTTATTTTAACAACAGATGAAACCCCATTTATTCTTTGCGTCTGAAGACCCTCTATAGACGGTCTCCTAACCATCATAGTGCTTCCGTCTGGATTTGTTTTAATAGTTCCGTCAGCATTTGTTGCAGGTGAAAGAAAAACATCGTTTTTTAAGTTCGGGTCAGTATACCACAAATTGTTTTGATAATCAAATGATATTGAATCATCATCTCCGTCATCAATTCCCTTCTTTATGGCTTTTAAATTTTCATCTTGTAGCTTCGCCATATTAGATAAAATTCCGACCTCAGAATCCAATTGAGATGACATAGCCGAAACTTCACTTAAAGAAATATCTCCTCTTTTATTAGCTTCAAAAGCTTGAGCTAGTCTGTTTACTGCATCTCTAGCGCCTTGTTGAATTAATTTATCGTGAGTAGTTATCCCAGTAGAGGTAATCTTAGAGATGGTTTCAGCTAAAGAAGCTGCTTGTTGGTCTCTTCGTTTACCTATCTCTAGGTTGATTTGAGCTATCTCAGAAGAACCTTGAAGAAGCATAGTTGCTAAATCTCCAAAACCTCCTAATATTGGTTGTGTTACAGTTCCTCCTCCGTATGACATATTTTATTTTTTATTTATCCTGCTTTTCCAAATAAACTCGTAGATTTTCCTTGAGAAGCAGCTAATTTATCACTAGCCATACCAGCACTTAAAGCCATACCCCCTAAATCTTTTATTGCACTTGTTTGCATTTGCGAACCAGCCATCTTTTGAGCTTTAAGAGATTGGAGTTCTTCCATCTTTCTTTTCTCTATCATAGCTCTCATATTTTGTTCTTCTTGAACTCTTACTTGGTCTGCTTCATATTCTTTATCTAACATACTTGAAAAAGCCTTCATCTCCATGTCTTGAGTCTGTCCTAGGCCCATAGCCATCATACCCATCGCTTGAGCAGCGTCCATTCCCTGAGAAACATCGACTACAGCAGCTCTTTGTTTAGATGCTGCTACTTGCATCTGTCTTTCTGCTTCTAGAGATGGTTTTAGGTTTTCAGCTAAATTTGTAAGCTCTTGATGGCGGAACTGAGATAGTTTAGCCTCAGCTTCTCTTTTCATTTTTGCTCCTTGAAAAAACTGAACACCAGCACCTATAGCACCGATTCCCATTCCAATTGCACTCATTATAGCCATAATACTTTAATTTTTACAAATATACAAAATTTACATGTAGCTCTTAAACACCTCTGCGTTTGCGCCATAGAGTTCCACAAAACTTGTAGAATTATTATTTAATGTTATTGTTGCGTGATAACCACGTAGCCCATAAGACTCTGACTCTGCGTTTTTAACTACAAAACAAAAATCATTTACAGATGGTGTAAATATTGATGAAACAGTTGTTATTGTATTAGCTGTAAACGAATCAATTACACCAATTTGCTTAGTGGTCCCATCATTAAAGTATAATACATCTCCTCCTATTGAGTCAGCATTATTCACGTTTACTTGGTTGGGCACTTGATTAGTAAACTCGTATTGATTCGTTCCTGGTAAAGCTTGAAGCTCCCCTATTCCAAGAATAGAAAGCTTGTTAAAATCAAGACTGTTACTTGAATCTCTTCTTATATGAGCATATTTAAAACCTTCTTTGTTTTCAAACAATAAATTGCCTGCACCACCTATAATTCCAAACTCTTGTTCTGATGATAATGTAGCAAACCAACTATCAGAGTTTGTCTCTAACCCTATTGTTTTAAAAACTTTTACATCTGATGGATTCTTATTTGAAGAATATGTTATACTGCATCCATGACCTTTGTTATAAAACACGGTTCTAGAGTCATTTTCGTCATGAATATAAAGCTCTCCTCCTTTAAACGTGTAAAAATTAGTGCCTAGACGCTCCATCCACTCAGGCTCGTATGAGTGAAATGAAGTCCATGCAGTGTAAACCTCGTCAAATGTTATTGTTCTTTGTCCTGTTTGTAGTGCCATATTAGTCGTCTATTATTATTGGCCATGTTGTGTTATCTGGAGTAAACCCTAGCGTGTTAAGCGAGTGTGTTATCCAGTATAGATAGTAATATTGCCATTGGTCAAATGCTTCGCTTCCATCAGGTTTTAGTGGAGGTGTAACAGTGTTTTGATTAGCTCCAGGACCATCCACAATATTCATTTCGTAAACAAATGTTGGGTCAGTTCCACCAGATAAGTTTACTAAGTTTGCAGTTGATGCTGTCCAGTTATTTGCTGTCCCAAACCTCATTTGCGTCATAAATGCTTGAAAACCAGCATGTCCAGCTATGTTAATAAAAGCGCCTCTATAAAATCCTGAGTTTGTTCCATTCAATGTTGCAACAGAGCTTCTTAAACTAGCTATATCATTTGTTACTGTTGTATTTGGAGACGTAGCAAGATTTGCTACGTTTTGTCCATGGCCGTATGGTGTTGATTCATCTTGAAAAGATAAAACAATTACATTTGCAGCATCAGATGGGAAATTTCCATCGTTAGGCAAGTCGCTATTCATCACCATTGAAAACGAACGCTCTTGACCATCATTAGTAATAGTAACCTTAGCGTCGTATTCATCGCTTCCGTTAGTTGCTGGGTCTGTATTACCTTCAGCTTCAGTTCCTTCCGTAGCGTAAAGTTCTTGTAAAACACCTTTTAACGCTCCAGAAACCATTGTCTGCAATGGAATGAAAGTCCCTGACATTGAACCTGTACTATCAAAAATTATATATATATATGTGTCTACTGTTATAGCAAGGGCTTGAGTTGTTACGGTAGCTTCTGCGGCACAAGTCCCACCTCTATCTACAATATATGTAAAACTATCATTTAGGTCTGCCTCTGCGGTATGAGTATAGGTTATAGTGTTGTCAGCATTAATAACAACTGTTCCGTTTGTTGGTTGTGTGCCTATCGTAATAGTATAAGGCGAAGGAATTGTATCATTAGCAACTACATTAATTGTTGCGCTTCCTCCGTTTGTTATTCCTGTTATAGAATCATCAACTAATACTGGAAGTTGGTCAATGTAGTTCCAAATCAAGTATAATTTTTGACTTGTATTATTTCTGTTAAAAGTAAATGAAGTTGTGTTCTCCTCATCTCCATTAGCTAGTGTTTGTCCTGTAACTGATGGATATGTAGCTTGGTCTATTATATTTTGAACAGTCAACCCACCCGCAGCAGAAACTAAATAACCTAAGCTATTACAATCATTGAAATCTCCAGTATGAATTCCTGATTGTTTTAATGAAGAAAGCGTTACAGTGTCACCGTTGTCTGGAATAATATCACCCCCCATAAAACCAGATAAAGTTTCAAATCTTGTCAATTCATCAGCGTCAAAAATATCTAAATCGGAATTAAACACACCTCCTTGAGCTCCATCGTGCTTGTATCTGTTGATAATAGTCTCATTCGCTTCTCCTGCGTCATTCACTACAACTAATATTACTTCAAGAGTTTCTGGTTCTGGACACGTGTGTGTCAATGTAATAAGAGAAGAAGATGCTGGTGTTATTGTTACATCTGCAATGTTTGTTGTCTCAAGGTCTGTTGACGTTACAGGGAAAGTTACACTTCCTGTTCCAGTAAGACCATTATTGGTGTATGTGTTTCCGTTGTAAACAACCACTATATCTATAGAGGCTGATGTTGTGTATGCTATGGTAGCTGTACCCGCAAAAGACCCTAGGTTTAAATCGTAATTAAATGCTGAGGTAATTGTTCTTGTAAATGTAGAAGCACAATCCACTTCTAATGCTGGTTGAGGCATTTGCTCGTTACCCATAGACAAAACATATTGATGATACTTTGGGTCAAAACCACCTATGTTAAAGTTTGTTTTATTATTGTATAAGTTTTCCTTAAAAAACGCCTTCATTCCTGCGTATGATATAGGTGTTATACCATCTGCTCCAAGCCTTAATACCGCACCCCTATTAGGGTCTGCAAAATACAATCTACCCTCGTAATGACCAAAAGACTCTGGATTTACAGAAATTCCGTATTCTCCAGAATAAGGAACATCTTGACCCAAAACTTTTTCTATTTGAGATATACTTCCGCTTCCATCTGGACTGTTTAGTATGTTTTTTCCGTAAAGAACCTTTGAAACTCTATCTTCTTGAAAAACAATCAAGTCCGATTCTCTAGCAAATAGCTTTTGAATAGAACCATATTTCATGTCCATATACTTTGTTATCCCTCTACTTGAGTTAAACTCATTTAATGTGTTATACCCAGTATTTTCGTTAAAAGCGCCGCTATATATGAGTTTATTTCTGTCTTCTTTTCTTTCATAACCCTCCACTATCGCTATGTTTGGCCTAGATTTTATATCAAAAACAGGCTTAAATCTATCGTCTTTTACTCTTATTGATTCAGCGCCATTTCCAAAACTAAAACAGTTACCAAAACCAAGCACTGAAATAGCTGGGTCTGTGGCTGTTTGGTCTTGCTCATTACCTTTGTGTAGCCCATTTTCAATTAAAAAAGTCTCTTCAGTTTCGTAATAAATCTCATCATCTATCTCTGTTGGCTCTGTTTCAAATATTAAAATCCCATTAGTGAGAATTATATCTATAGTACTTGTTAGATAAGACCTTTCTAAACCACTGGTTCTTTCTGATGTAGTTACATGAAGTAACGTTAAGTCTCTTGTTGCATCTGCCTTGTAAAAGGTTAATATAAAATCATCACTAGGATTTTGCTGAAAAGATTCTATTCTAAAACGAACAGCTGTTGCGTCCAGCCTGAAAGAAACCTCCTCACTAGGGAAAGCTGTTTCATTTTCCATCCACTGAACAAATGGATTAAGCCTTGTGGGTGAATTAGCAGCGCAAGTGTAATTTCCGTTGACAGTAAATTTTCCGTTCCAATTAAAATTATCACCTATCTCTTCGTACTTAAAGTCTAATTTTATTTGTGAGCCAGTGTTTAAATCTTGATTTATATATGTATCAGTATCTTCGTCTAATAACTGTAGTATACCCTTGGATTTATCTCCATAGGAACCAAAAGAAAAGCCTCCAAATAATTCAAAATGTGGAAGAGTATGATTATTATAGCCGCTACTGGTTCTGCTTTTTTTACTTCTTTTATGGTAATTTTGAAAGTTATTAGGATTAAAATCCATATTAAAATTAAGTGGCCTAATTTTCATATAGGTCCCTGATTTCTCAAGAATATCATTACCTGGTAGCCACCCCTTTTCACCTTGTGGTTCGTCAGCAGCGTTTTTAGTAGTAACCTCAAGAACCTTACACTTTACCTCTTGGTCTAAAGGGCCATCATCATCTGATTTTACAATTAAAACTGTACCAGCTTCTACTTTTCCTAAATTTGCGCCTTGAAGCAAAACCCATCTATAAAGGTCTTCTTCATAAAAAAGACTTGCATACATGGTAAAATGAGGTGTCTTATTTACCTTTACAAAATACTTATATCTATTTGCCCAATAAGGTGCTGGATTTGATATAGAAACTTTTAACTTATTTATATCTATACTGTTTTGTATAGGAACAAAAACCTCGCTGGAAGATTCTCCTAAAGATTCTTTTGGAAGTAAAACACTAGAGTATCTGCCATATGAATCTAAATAAACCAAACCAACCTCATAGCTTCTTATAGATTTCAAAGAAACATTACTTGAATCTTCTTTTATCGCTGCAACATTGTCTGTTTTAAATTTATATGGTTCGTCTATGTCTGTAAAATCATCGTCATCAGTAACAGCAGGAGTGTTGTCGACTGTGTGTGTTAATGTAGGAGCTAAAAGTGTAAAAGACGTTTGTGTGTTTGAGTCTAAAACAAAGTCTCCGTACTCTGTGTCTGTAACATCATCTGGCGGAACCGTATTTACTACTGCAGAAAAAGAGCCGCTTAAAGACGTTAAGAAGTCTGAAAACTCGTTAGATAAAACTATATCGTCAAAAGAAGTGTAGTCTTGTGAAAGAACAAAAGCTCCTTGCACATCTCCCTCTCCTCCAAAGTATTGGTTTGGAGCTGTACCCGCTTCATCAGATTCCAATAATAAAAACACAGATATAGTATTTCCTTCTTTTAATTCATATCCATCAAAATCAAAAGTTATTTTAGTGTCACCAGATGTTCTTGAGCCTTCTATTATTTCCCCCTCCTGTGATTTTGATTCTAGAGAAACATTATAATTTATTTTTATCAATTCCTCCGAATCTTCCTGCTCCAGTAAATCGTATTGACTTGTAGTATTTCCAAGAACTATTCTGTCGTTAATTATATCCTGAGCCTTTGCGGTTAAAGGAACATCATCGAAAGTTCTAAAAACCTCATCTTGTGGTAGTGTTTTGTATATTTTTTTATTAGCAAACTCATAAGTTTGATTAGTATTATCTAATATAGAGCTTTCTTTTTTGTTTATATTGTCTATAATGTATATTGTTGGCTCTACTGGGTATTTAAAAAGCAGTTGAATGTCTGTAACCCTGTGGTCTCCACTGTCATACGTTAATCTGTATCCATTAAAAACGTTCTCCATTCCATTATTTTCCATAGAAGCAAAATCTATTTCAAACAACTTTGGAGAAAAATTAAAGTAAGTAAACGAAGAACAAGCAGAATAACCCCCGTCTAAATACCTATATCTAGTTGCAAATGCAAAGAAATTTTCTTTTACAGCGTTTTCTGTCGCAAACCCCGTATTAAAAGGAACAACAGTAGGTGCTTTAAAGGGAGGTTTTTTGTACAAAGAAATATCATCTTCATAAAAATTGTTTAGTCCATATGACTTTGACCTATTAATGTCAATCATTCTAGGTTGGTTTAACCCATCCGTAAACAATAAAAGCTTTGATTTTTTTGATGCGTTGTATATAACGTTTACACCAGTAATTTTGTAGTCTTTGCTAAACCCTAAAACTTGTTCGTCACCAATTCTCTCGTCTACTAATACTTGAGATGTAATTTGGTTTGTTCGGTCGTACTCATATATATATGAAAAACCGTCGTCATTAACGATAAACCAATATATCTTCTCCTCTGCTTCATCTGAAACAGAGCCGATACATTCTGGGTTATTTAATAAGTTAAGGTTGGTTAATTGTATGTTTCCTTTTTCATTTTCAATAGCACCCGCATCTGAGCCAGCGGTATTTAGGACACGTATGTTTTTCGCGTCAATAAACTCGCCATTTTGAATAAGACGTTCATCAACGTCCTTATTCATTTTACCTGTAGAAAATAAATTTTGTATCTTCATATTACTTTATCCACTTATCTCGTCCTCGTAAAATCTGAGTAAGTTCACCTAGTTTTATAGAGTTTAATCTAATCTTAGTATTTCTTAATGACGCTGAAGCTTGTTTCTGAGCTCTTCTTACGATATACTCTTGAACTCCAAATTTCTGCTTTAATATGCTAGACACTAAGTAATCATACATAAACGTCTCTGCTAATTTATGAACTTTTATTTCATCGTCAGCAAGTCCGTATATTCCATCAGACACATACTCTATAACAATCTGCTTACCCAACAAATCTGAGCTGAATAAAATAAAACCTTGATTTTTATCTAATACATAACTGCCATTGTTGTTAGCAGTAGAAGTATCCATTCCAAAATTTTGCCCTAAATGATTTGGGTTTGGTTTTTTTGGAGTAGAAGATGATTGATTGCTCCAGTTAGTTTCTATAACAGGAGTACCTGTAAGAGCATCATCGTTATGGTCCATAAGAATGTTTTTATGAACTGTATTGTCTTGCAAATAACTTGTTGGAGTAGCTGTTCTATGGTTAGGCATTATTGGGTGAGTAAGACCCTCATCTCCTACAAATGAAACTTTTACACAGCTAACAAAATCATGAGGCAAATGCATCTTAAGCGTATCAGGAAGCTCTGCTTCAAATTGCTGAATTTCTCTTAATGCATCATAGTGAATCTCCTGAAGACCCCTTTTTGCGTGAAAAATAACTTCGTTTCTGTCAGCTTTGTTTATGACCTTATCGTCACCCACGTATGTTAGTAAAAAGTTGTTTATAATGTCTCGCAACAAAAGATACTGATATGTACCCCAGTTTTCGTCTCTAGGGTTATTCCCGTTGTTTTGATAATATTCTCTATGGTCTATGTATGTTCCTATAATTGGCATGCTCTATGAATTTTGTTTTGCGTATTCAACTTGCTCTTGCTGGGCCGCAACCTGTACGACGTCAGCTTCCCTAATGCTTAGACCAGCGTATTTACATATCTTAATTACTAATTCCGTTTCATCTTCTTCAGATATTTCGAAATTCGTAGAACTATCTGCGTTGTATACTGGGTCTGAATTAATAGTTACATATCCCCAGTTTGGGTCTAATGGCTTTCTTATATAATTTGCTTGTACTAAAGTTTGTATAGATAACGGGCGAACAAATATATTATTACCAGAACGAACATACACAGGGTATGTTACAGTTGGTTTAGTTAGATTGCTGTTCACAATCATATCAAATTTATGAGGAGCCACTGACTGAACAATCCTTCCACCGCTCATTGTTGTGTCTGTTCCAAAACCTCCTCCGTAAGTAATATTTATTAGCTTATAAAGGTCAGAAGGCAACTGAAAATAGTCTTGTTCTTCGCCGTTGTTTGAATCAATAGAGGTGTACGTTAAACTAGTGTTTGCGTAAAACCTATCTATTTTATCCTGAATGTGCTGAACTGTATCTCCATAATTTAAAGATTTTTTTCTTGAATTTTGCAAGGCAACAGCTTTAGATATATCTGTAAAATAAGACTCAAAAATCTCTAATTGAGCTTGCTTTGCAAAATAATTAAACTCTGATGGTGATACATACCCCCTGTTATCTTTGTTCAGCAAAAACAAAACAGTATTTCTTATGCTATTTATCATAGGATATATTTTCTACAAAAGTACAAAAAAAAAGAGGTCACAATTTGTGGCCTCTTCCCCCCTTTCACGGTACACAAAAAGTAATTACTTTATAATTACAATTTGTTAGTAATGTTTTGTAAAACGTCCAATCCTTCGTCTGTCTTGAAAAATAAAGCTAAAGCGCTATAAACATTTTCTCCATAAGGAGCTACGATTATTTGCTCTTTTTTATTATCTCCCCATACAACTGTTCTATTATCTTGTTTTATATGAAGAATATTCATTTCAACAGCTCTAACAGCTAAGTTTCTTAGCTTTAGATTTTCATCGTTAATTAGATTCATGAACTCAGCTGGGTTTTTCTTAGCCCAAAGAATCATATCTCTTCTTAATTCCGAAGATGTCATAGATGAAACATTACCTTTCATAACAACCCTAGCTATTGCTTCAAGGTCATTAATGTCAAGATTTTTAGCTTCTACTTGAGCATCAATTTCACTGTAGATGTCTTCAACCTCTTTACTAGCTTCTTGCTCTTTGTCTAATTCGAAAAAAAGCTTGTTAAACTGAGGATGAATCATTAAAAACTTTTGAAGATTAACATTCCAAGATGGAACTATTAGTGTTCCGTTTTCAAATGTAACAGGTTCAAGAGTAACAACGCCATCTTGCTCATCCACAAAAGGAGTAAGTTGATTTGTTGCATATCTTAAAGCTCTGTTTAAAGAACCATCAAAATAAGTAAGTGGTCTTCTTGATGTGTGTTTGACTGATATCATCAGTCTTATAGGAGAAGAGTTTCCTTTTAAAATGAATACTCTGTCTTTTTGTTCTAGTTCTGGTAAAATTGAGTTATAACCAAAACTTTTTGTTGCAGTTTTTGTTGCCATTATATTTAATATTTAATTTAATTTAAAAAAAAGGAGAGGGGCTTTAATAAGCCCCTTCCTTATTTAATATTACTTCAATAACATGAAGTTGTTAGCTCCCATTGTACAAAGCGCACGCTCTGACAAGAAGTGAACTTCCATTTTATCGTCTCCGCTTGTTGCGGCTCCTCCAGCAGAACCAACTACCCAAGACTTGTACTTTCTGTCTTCAGTAGGTGAAACTCGGTAACGAACGTGTAAGAATGGTCTCTTAGCGTTCTCTCCAAGTACTTGGTCGTAAACTGTTACAGAACCAGCAGGTACAACGATACCATCAATTCCTCCAATGTTACCACGAGTAGTAGCATCGTTTAGGTATTTCCAGTCAGACTTGTAAAAGTCATATCCGATACGGAAACCTGAGAACCCAAGGTTCAAAGCCATATCTTCATCATTGTCAAACAATCCGTAAGAAGCAGTTGATGCTCCAGAGTTGTTTTGAGCAGCTAGTACTTTGTCTATGTCAAAAGATGTAGCTCTATTCACGAACATAACGTTCTCTTGAATAGCTCCTTCTTTATCAAGGACCTTAGCGATATCCTCTAAATCCTCTCTACTATCAATAGTTCCAGAAGTAACGTTACCTCCATTTTCTACTTCATAGAAAAGACCTTTAGTACCCTTGTATCCAGCAGTTTCAGCAGCAGAACCAGAAGCAGCAGGCTCACCTTCAATCATTGAAGTCTCTAGGTAATCCTCAAAACGTAGTCGAGTTTCGCTTTCAGACTTCAAATACCATAGGTATCCAGAAGCTCCGTTTTCAGTTGTTACTTCTACCCATCCAACGTGTGCCATCTCAGAACCAGATACTTCGTACTTGTCTTTAATGATAATTGGATTGTTTTCTTTAGCTTCGAAATCAGCATCTAAAGAACCTACCATTCCAGCAGTTCCTTTTTTGAATTCAGAACCGAATACAAAAATAGTAACATCATCGTCATCGTCAAAAGGTCCAGTACCATCAGCAGCAGAAGCTTCATCGATAAGACTTAAAGTTGCAAAAGTAGCAACCTCAATAGAATCAGCAGCAGAAGCATCTGTAATAAGAGCTTTAGCTTGAACTCCAGCAGCAGTTGAAATGATAATTGTTTGGTTTGTTCGGAAACTGTGAGCGGTAAGACCGTCAATAGTTGTTCCGTTAGCAGCAACAGCTCCAGAAGCTTGTACATGCAATCTTCCTTGCTCACTCCACTTGATTAAATCTGAAGAAGAAGGAATTTCAGCACCTACCATACGTAAGAAAGATGCTACAGAACGATTTCCGTAACGCTCAAACTCTTGCTCGTATAAGTCTGGTAAATATTGTTGTGCGAATGTGTAATCTGCGTTAGAAAGGTAGTTAGCATTAGCTAAACTCTTTCCTGGTGCAGGTGTTAGGGATGTAGACCCACCTATGTTAGATGCGTTACCTCCGTCAAAATTAATACTTTGTGCCATTTTTTTGTTTTTTTAGCGTTGTTTTTATTTTTTTCTTATTTTAAGTCCTGAACCAAATCCATTGTTGCTATCAACAACTTTAAATTTCATTCCAGGTTTTGATGAATCAACTTTAGAACGCACATTCATATCTATATTCTTACCGTCATTTACAACTTGATTTACCGCGTCTGCTTTACCTTGCTCGTAAAAGAACTTAGCGTAAGCCTCTGGATTCATAGCCATATTAAGGGCGGTATGATATTGTTTTGCATCCTTTAAAACACCTTTGTCGTCTAAGAAAGATTTTATGAAGTTGTTTAAATTCATTTGTTTTTCAACAACTTCTTTTTTATCCTTAGGCTTAAAGTTTAAAGTTTTATCGCCGATTTTAAATTCAAAACCTTTGAATTCTTCGCCAAAAAACTTTGAGGTTTTATTCTCAAAAGATTCCCTTTGAGAGTTTACAATCTCCTGCTCTTTAGATTTTTCATCATTATATTGCTTATAAAACGCCACAGCTTCTTTAGCTTCTTCGGGTAAATTCTCCAAACTTGACTCAAGTGGAGCTTTGTATTTTTCCCTTGTCTGCTCAAAATACTGCTTTGCTTTATGTAGCTCTTGTTTTTTATCAAGACTTTTCTTCTTTTTGTCCGTGTCTGTATCTACACTTTCATCAATGTTAAACCTATCTTCTATCAGAAAACTGATATCCGAATCATCTAACTCTGGATTTGATTGCTTGTAGTATTCACGCAATAAAGCTTCCTCTTTATAGTCGCTAATGTCTTCATTAGCTCTTACAAAGTCTTTCAAACCTCTTTTGGTTTCGTTTTTAAATTGCAAATACTTTTCAACCTCCTCAGGAAGTTCTTGATTTTTACTATCCTTATTTGAAAGAACGTTTTCTAATTCCTCTAATCCCATACTATATTTATTAGTAAGGAATTCAGCAATTATTTCTTCTTTGGAAATATTAACCTCTTTATTTTGGGTTTGTACCTCCTGTTCAGCATCAGCGCTTGCTTCTGCATTAATTTCTTCTTCAACCTGTTCTGCATAATCTTGTGCAGCTCCTTTTAAATCATCATTAGGTTCAGGTTCTTTTGGTGTTTCCTCAACCGTGTTTTCGGTTTCTAAAACATTTTTACTATCATCCTCCTTTACAGGTGGCTTTGATAAGTCGACTTTAAAGTCAACTTGATTATTCTCTTGATTCATAATAGATTAAATTAAAATTTATACTGCAAAATTAAACAAAAAAACTATACATTTTCTGGAGCCACTGTTGCTTGTAAATTACTCATAATTTGGTTAGCGTCACCTGCTTCCCTAAAGTCTACAGGAGGTAAATCCTGTTTTCTTTGTCTTATTAATTTACTTTGCTGAGTTGCTTGTTTTTCTGTTCTTTCGTCTTTCCTGTCCTCTTTATACTTATCCTTACTAGAAGACATGTCTTTTTCCATCTGCTTTAATTGCATCTGAAACTGATGCTTCATTTGAAGGATTTCTTTGTCTATTTCTTTTTGAGCTTGCATTTTTTGCATCTCTAATTGACTCTTCATTTGAGCTAATTGAGATTCCATTTCAGATTTAATCTGCTCTTCTTGTATTCTGCCTTGAGATGCTGCTTGAGCAGACTGAGCGTTTGCTTGACTTTGCATCTGAATGTTTTGTTGCTGAATATTCATATCTTCCTTCTGCTTCTTTTTCTTTTTGATTTTCAAAAGGGAATTGGCTAGAGTGAAGTTTTTGACAGACCTAATATCTATAGCGTCATCAAGGTCTATTTGGTTCGCTTGAATTGATTGCTGAATATTTTGTTCTAGCCTTTGCTTTTCTTCTTCATCTGGCTCTATTTCTATAAACACCCCAAAGTCATGCAAGTGAAGTCCTATTATCTCTTCAACAACTTCCAGGTTGTTTTTACCAATCATCTTAGCAAAATCTTCTGCAAAATCAGAATACTGCATTATATCGGATATTCTGTAAGAAAGAGCCTCTGCAAGTCTTTTAGTTATGTTAATTCCAGATTGAACCACATGTCTAGTGGCTGTATTACTATTTAACGCAGCAAGCTTCTGAAGTCCAACCAAAGCGTATTGGTCAGGATTACTTCCGTCCCTAGCTTCATTAATTCCAGTCACCGCTCTAATCATATTTAATTGATAATTATACATACCAATTAAACTTTGTATTTTAGCGTTTGAGCCACTGCTAGTTAGCTCTTGAATAGGAACTCTTGCGTTATTAAAATCTCCGTCTTCAGTATAGCTTCTACCAATAACACTACCAGTCTGAAAATACATTGACAAGGCTTCTGATGGATTATAAGAAGCTCCATTACCTAAATCAACACTATTTAATCCATCGGCATCAATAAACACGCCATCTGGTATCATTTTTGAAACTACCTGCTGTAATTTTAAGTGAGTAAGTTGTATTTGGTCCGCAAAAGGTATCATTCTTTTTACTAAAGAATCTATATTTCCTTTTGATAATTTTATAGCAGAAACAATATATGGAGGTAAAGACCTTTGAAATGCAGATTTTGGCCTCACCATATTAGACATTAAATTCCATTTTAATAAATGGTTTGTACCCATAACTAAAACTCCCTCATACCAAACATCTATCCTTCTTGATACTTTTTTAAATCTTTCCTTCTGGTCTTCTGGAGGATTGAATGAGTCGTCTTTTTTTATCGCTTTTTGACCGCCATTTTCATTTTGCTTTACTTTATATACTATTTCTTTATCTGTTTTGTAGCAAAAATACAACAAAGAAACATTTGCTTTATCTAATCCACTTTGTGTTTGTAAATTTTGAGTACTTCTGTAGCCATCAAATCTACTTGCAACTTTAGATATTTGCTCTATATCCTCCTGAGTTAGATTTGGGTTTATCTTTTTAATTTCTGTTACATGAACAGACTTAAGCTCACCAAAATAATAACAGTCTCTAAAATTAGGGTCTTCTGTGGGTGAATAAACAAAGTTTAATGGGTCAACATATTCCACTCTAACGCCATCATGGACATCAAAAGAGTGTTTTAAAGCTGATATACCTAAGACAACATTGTCTTCATCTACACGTCTTTTAACCTCATCATATTCATTTATCTCCATCAGAGTCTTGATGGCTGTTTCTTCAGCTACCTCTACAGCTTGCTTATATCTTAAATCCATATAAAGATTTAACTCTTCCTCTGAGTCTGGTACAATATCTTCTTTTATATTAAATGCATCAACACCAGTTTCAGCCTTTACTTTCTGCAAAAGCTCCTTACCAAGCATATCCGTTTGCATCTCTGTTCTAAACATTTGCCTTCTTAATGAAGATAAATCATCTACAGCTTCTACTTTAACATCTAAGAGTCTATTCTGTATCCCGTTTACAACGACGTCTACAAATTTAGGTATGATAGGTACAGGTGTCCAATCTAAATTTAAGTAAGAAAGGTCTCCATTTACAGATAACTCATTTTTGTATTTTTCTACTGGCTGCTGACCTCTTGCATAAAGTCTTCTTTTTAGAAACTCAGAACGTATCTCTCCATACATACTTGCTCCATTATCCCTAGAAAACCACTCAGACTCAATAGCGTGGCCAACTCGTAGACCATACTCATAGGAGTCTTTCTCTACGTCTGGTACAAATTGATTTGGAAAACCACCACCCGAATTGAATTTTGGCTTATTTATCATATTTATTTAATAATTTCACTAACAAAACCTTTGTTACTGTATTTGGCAAAGTTAAGATTTATTTGATTACGTTTTTCTCGACCTATATTTTTTGTGGATTGATTTGCCATTATTGCAAAACCCGAACTAACCGTAGCGTCAAACCTTGTTCTATTGTTAATATCATAATTAGCCCAGTCTAAAAGAGTCCTGTTAAAAAACATATTTCCGCAACTTCCGTAGTCTGTACTTCCCTCATCTCTTAGAACGCCAACATGATTTTCAATATAGCTTTCAATGTTTTCTGCGTGAACAGAAATTACAGCGCTAGAAGAAGGTATTCCGCCCAGCTCTTTTTCTGATTTTGACAATATGTTTCTGTGTTTATCTGGTCTGTTTATTGAAAATGCTCTGTATCCTCTTTCTTTTAAATAATATAAAATTCTAGGCTTGTTGTTCTCGAGCAATATAGGCATACCATAAAAGTGCAGAGCCATTAAAACATCTTCGTAAAATATCTCTGCTGTTTGCGGTCTTGATATGTATTCTAAGAAAAACATATTTGTTGGCGCATCTTCCATGTGAAATTTAGTCATTCCATGAACAGAACCCTTGGAGCCACCACCACCGACAACCCCTGATATATCATATGAATCCCCGCCAAAAGAGCCTATGTGTGCATTTCCTGGAAACTTTCTTCCGTTCTTCTCGACCACGTTATTCATTAATCCCGCAGATGGAATCCAAGAAACGAAAAACCGACCCTTAACGTCGGGAGAGAAAACAACCTCAGTGTCTCTCGCTCCATTTCTCCAATGAAAATTACCTCTTGAGACTGTTGATTTTATAGCAAAAGAATCGTTATAATCAATCTGCTCGTATATTTTTGTTAAATTAAATATTGTGTTTTTTGACTCGTCTCTAAACGCATGAGACTCTGTTCTCGGGAATTGCCTATAATATTCATTTAGAGCATCTGGGTCGTTCTTAAGGCTATCTACTTCATTTTGCCAATACTCCAAAGCTCCTTGGTGAATGTAATCACCATTGGTGCTAACTATTGGTGATTTCGGAGTTTCCAACACAGGTTGACCGTACATATCAATAAACCCCTCCATATTCCATTCCATTGGAATAAATAAGTTGTAAAGACCGCTCTTTGTTTGTCCATTGGAGTTTCTAGAGGATGGGTCTGAATCGTAGTATAATTTTTTAAAGTTCTCACCTCCTTTATCCAAGGCGTTTGAAGTGGAACCCATCATACATTTTCCAATAATTCTGCTTCCTAATCTTAAACAAGTTTTTGTAACTCTCCAGTTATTAAGTATATTATCTGGCTTTTCCCATTTTCCACTTTCATCATGTACAAGAAGAGCTAACTTCTCCCCATCATAACTATTGTCGCCTGTGTTTTTCCAGTCAATTGTAGTATCTAAACCCTGTAAGTCACTGTTTGGCTTTAGTTCCGACATCGACTTTCTTGTAAGTTTAGATGCTGGAACCCTATAAGCTAGCTCCGATTTTGGCCTATCCATACCATCTTGTATGGGTTTAAAGAAAAATGGGTAATTTACAGAAATAGGAACTACCTTGTCTGTGAACATTTTTTTTGCGTCACTACCTGTTTTGGAAAGTATTCCAAATCTTGAATCTGATGTTATTGTTGCCTGGTTAACTGTTTCTGAGGAAGACATGAATGAAAAACCTGAACGTCTGTTTTTTAAATAGCACATTCCATAACACCTATTATCTGCCTTACAAGCTTCCCAATAAATAAAAAATATTCTATTAGACTCCCTGTATTCTGGCCTTCCTACATCAATCTTTGTCCATTGCAAGTACATGTAATGTGTACCAGTTATGTACACTGGGGTTCCGTTATTCATAAACCAAAACCCATTTTCTCTTCTATCGAACTCGGTTTCAATATAGGGAATCCAAGTCTCCTTGAAATCCTTATTCATTTCATTCCATTGAAATATAGTTTGTAGTGGTTTAAGTGCTTTTGAGTATTCTGAAGCCTCCCAATATTGGTCTTTTTTATCTAATGACCTTTTATGTACATTTATTGGTTTTTTGGGAAGTGCAATGTTGAGGTTGTTTATTTGAACTACATCTCCAACAGTTCCGTCTTTAGATATTACGATTACATCTAACTCTTTGTCATAGCCATATTTGAATGATTTTTTTGCGTTCTTTTTTTTCATTACCTTATCAGGAATGAAGCCTTCTACTACACAGAGTAAATCATTATTTAGACCTTCTTTCAGCAAATCCTCCAGTTAATTTCTTCTTTTCCTCTTCTGGGTTTTCAAGCATATTCTTTTCGTTTTCTATTCTGTTTAGAATTTCAAACGCATCAAAGATAGCTAGCTTTTTTGTAGCTGCTGCATTTTTTAACCTATCGGCAGCTAACTCATCTTCTGGGTCTGGTTTTATTATTTCTTCTTCAGCAACCCTAATAAGTTGATTTACAGCTTCATGACCAGCTTTTATAATTCTTTCTTTTATGTCTTTTATATTTGTCATATTATAGCACATATATCAGATGACCTCATTCTATAAAGTATCTCTCCATCTATATCGAATTCGTATTCACTGTCTTTTAAGAAGTTTATTTTACTACCCTCAAAAACACCTAAATCCTTAAGACTGCTGTTAGAGTAAACTACATAACCTGTGTTACCCTCATAACCCTCTTCGTAAAGATAAGAGTTTTCCTTATCAATTGGTTTTACGAAACAGTAGTCGCCTACAGAGTTCCACTCAGTACCGTTGTTATATAAATAAAACTGATATTCATCTATAAAATACAAACCATCCTTAAAATAGTTGGGAGATTTTTTTGGTAGACCCCTCATGTCGTAATATATCCTAAATATATTATGATGGACGATTATCTTATCTCCAACAGATATTGTTCCTTTGTATCTTTCTGGAAGATAAATTACCTCTGCGTATCTGTTTACGTGTTTATGATTTTCCACTGTGGAGTTCACAATCACTTTTTGACCAGACAACTCTATTTCGTTATTGTACTCACCTCCAATAGGTTTTACAATAAAGTAATAAGGTGACTTCATTTTAAAAGAATATATTATATTCTATAGAAACAGGTATGTTTTTATTAAACTCCTTCCAAAGAAAAACCTCGTTATCTTTTTCAATATATATAAGATACGACTCTTTTTCTTTGTTGAAATCAATAAGATGAATAGAATGACTTCCGCTCAAAACATCTTGACCTAAGATGTAATGCATAGCACTGCTTTTGTAGTCTGCCCCTATTGATATTTTACGAATTTCCATTTTCAGTCGAATCTAAAGTAAGTTCACCCGTATCTAAGTTGATAGTTCCCTTACCATGCTCTTTTTCAAGCTCAACCATGATGGTCTGCAATTCATCTCCTTCTTGATGTAGTTTGTGAAGAGCGAGATGTTTTTGAGCTTCTAAAGCACCTACTTCTAACTGTATGTTAGATTGTTTTTGTCTGATTTGACGAATACTGTTTAGTATTTTTTCGTCGATTTGAATTGTTGCTTGGACAGGAATATCCTTAACTGATTTTGCCATTTTATTTGATTTTAATTGTTATTATTCTTCTGTAGAATCCTCTACCTGTTCTTCTGTAGAATCCTCTACCTGTTCTTCTGGAGAAGTTAGCCAAGAAACCTCATCGGTACTTACCTCCTCATTTTTAGGAGTAACCTTATCTGATATTGCTTTCTCAATAACAGAATTCATGTGGTCTGTTGGGTGATTTGCTTGTGCCCATAAAATTACATCAGACTCTAATACCTCATCTAAAGGAGTAAATATATTGGGGTCTGGTGGTAATATAGGGCATGCGCCACTAAATGTGTATGACTCACCAGAATCAGCGTCGGTTCCAGTATAGTCAAATCTTACGTGAGTGATTACATCTGACAATTCGTCTAGTGATGGTGCTTTCTTCAAAGCCGTAATCTTCCATTCATATGATATATTCATAACTTAAATATTTATATTGCAAATATACTAATTTTTTATTAAGGCCTACCAAACCCACCACCACTACTCCCTGGTACAGTAACAGTCCTGGTTACTCCATAACTTGTCCCAACGCTATTTGTAGCAAAAGCTCTAATATACGCATTATATGATGATGGACCTTGAATAGTTAGTATAGAGGTGCTCATAGTACCTGTTGTTCCATTAACAGCAATTGTAGTAGAGTTACTTGTTGTTGGCGATGTGTTGGAAGTTGAGAATACAAACCCTCTTTGTGTTATAGTTGCTCCACCATCACTGCTTACGCTTCCAATAGCGTCTATTCTGTTAGTTGAGCTATTCCAACCACATAATCCAGTTGAAACACTTGGAGCGGTTGTTGCTGAATAGTCGTGGTCATAACTACGCCATTCACTCATCTTATGAGGTGTGTTGCCGTCAGGTCTTAAACTTGAAGTGTTCAAAGTTCCATTAACCCCAGTAGATACATCTGATAAACTTATATTTACAATAGAACTTAGTTGCGTGTAGTCGCTATAGGTAACTTCTGCTCTTATTCCCCTTAAAGATAATGGTCCGCTTGCTGGTACTGCCATATCTACTTACAATTACATTGTTTTACCTCCAAAGCTTCTACTTTGGCAGAAAGTTCTTTTACAGATTCAATAAGTACAGCTGTTAGTTTTTGATAATCTACCGCCTTATACCCATTAGTTCTTGTTTCTACGAGTTCTGGTAAAACATCTTCAATTTCTTGAGCAACAACCCCTACATCTTTTTTACCTGTGGTCTTGTGTGACTTTTCATTCCACTCAAATGTAACCCCGCTTATTGCCTTAACTTTGTCTAATGCGTTCTCTATTGGCTTAATATTATCTTTAAGCCTTTTATCCGAAGAGTAATATGCTACAACATCACCAGCAACTCTTATAGAGTCTCCAGTATTTCCACCTTCAAAGTAATACGCTGTAGCTGCTCTATCAAACACTTTATTGCTGCGAAGGTCGTCGCAATATAAATCCTGACCATTTCCTACAGGCCCTCCAATATAAACCATATGGCTTGTTGTTATACTCCCGTAGTAACTTGATAAGTTAGGACTTCCATATGCGTTTTTCCAGCCTATATAACGAGTATCATTAGTCCAAATACCCCCTGTAAATTCGTGATTAAAAGTACCAGTTTGAGTTGAAACATACGCAGTTCCCCCAGAAGTCGCTCCATTTGTATCATTACTATATGATATAATGTCTGCTACTTGGTTGCCAATCCCTGGCTTAACTTTTACGTATAACTGCTGATAGTTTCCTGGAGATTTAACCTGAAGTTGATATCTGTTTTGACCAGATTCTTGTATTTTGTACCACCTTACATGGCTTCTCATTTCGTAAGGTATACTTGCATAAGGAGTTTCTGGAGTGGTTCCTGTCCCTCCCCAGTGATATATACTTAGTACTCCTTTGAAAAGTTCACCTCCGTTATATGTTGCATTACCAAAGTTTCCGCTAAAATTTGTTATCTCTATTTCAGCACCCCATCCAGCATAGTTGGCGTCGCTTATAACAATGTCGCAAAGCTTTTTCCAGTTAAGGTCAGTGCTGCCGCCAACACTCCATTGCATTTCAGGAGTTTCTAAGTTCCCATGTTTTCTATGACCTCCTGAGATGGTTCCTAAAACGTTAATAGCATAATTTCCGCTTGTAACTAAATCTACTCCATCTTTTGACGCATCTCCATTAAAGAAATACCCAGTGTTGTTGTAGTCATAAAAAATAGAACCACTAACAGTTCCGTTTACTGATAATTTCTGACCAGGACTAGTCGTCCCAATCCCGACGTTGCCGCCTCCTTGGATAACAAATTGAGTTCCACCACCTGAAGCGTTGTATATACTAAATCCATCTTGGGTAACACTATGCACTCCAGCTACTAACTCTATATTATCGCCTCCGCTTGCTGTGTTTGTATTAGATAATCTTATTCTTGCTGTTGATTGGTCACCACTTGAAACGTGTAGCTTTTGACTAGGACTAGTCGTTCCAATACCAACGTTGCCTGATGAATTAATATACATTCTATCTGAGCCGTTCGTTCTAAAACTTATTGTGTCACTCGTAGGAAATCCAAGCCAAGTATTATTATCATCATTGTGGAATATATACCTACCAAGAAATATATCACCTGTTATTTCTGAATTACCTATAACGTGGAGCTTTTGCGCTGGATTTGTTTCTCCAATACCGACGTTGCCTCCAAATGGGTTAATTCCAATATCTCTTCCTGTTGTGTGAGCATTGTTTAAAGCTTGTATATATTGTATATTGTTAGCTCCAGAACTAAACGCAAGTTTACTATCAAAGGCAGTAGATGACTTAATCATCAACCCTGCTCTATCGTGAGCATCAGTTAAATTAACTGTATAGTTACTTGAGTTTCTTGATATTTCTAACTCCTGTAGATTTGAAGTTGATGCTGGGTTTACATAATATGAGGTGTTGTCCTTATCGTATAAGATTTTAGCTCTTATATCATTTTGATTAATTATAGACCCTCCTGATACAGTAAGAGGCTTATTAAGATAAAAATTAGCTCTATCTGTGTAAATGTGAGCGTGACTTGTGTTGGCTGGGCCAAAATCTATATATCCATCATTTGTTTGATGTCTTAATCCTCCCCAACCATTAACAGAGTTAGCGGTCTCTCCAGATATATCAGCCCATGTGTGTGTATGTGATGATGCAGCCGCACCAATTTCGCTTAAACTCCAAGATACATTTGCTGAACCATTTACAGATTTTCCTGTACTGCCTATAGTAATTGTTCTAGCCGTAGTCCAAATGTCTGCATTAGGGTGGTATCCGTCGTGAAACATTTGTTGCCATCCTTGTAGTGTGCCTGCTTCATTTCTTTGGAACCATACATTGTCATCATGAAAGTCAAAAGCTAAATCTACATAATATCCATTATTATTAGCGTGGTTCATTAGCAAATGATAATGCCAATCGTTAGTAGGATTTTGTGGGTTGCTGCCGTTAAGTCCAGTGCCTCCATTACCATTAATATCCATCCACTGAAGGTGAGACGCTCCGTATGTTATAGTGCTATTTTCATATAAAACATTATGCTGATGACTATTATTGTTAACCTGTGCTGACAACGTAACATTACTAGAGCCGTCAATACTTACACTACCTGTTAAATCACCTCCTAGTGTTATAGTTCTAGCCGTAGTCCAAGTGTCTGCGTTGGGGTGGTAGCTATCATGAAATATACTGTTTACTAAGCTGTTTATTATAAACTTTGGATTATTTCCGTCAAAGTAAAGTCCAGGTTGATATAAACCTCCAGAATTAAACCAAATTTTGTTGCTAATTGCGCTACTTTGATTCCCAATATATACCTCTTTCACTCGAGCAGAGCCCAGCGGTGCATTTAAAGCTGTGGTTGTTGAAGCAGGGTCTAAAAAGTAAGCTGTGTTACCTTGGTCGTAGAATACATTTCCGTATATTCCCGATGCATTTATCTCAGCAATTTTAGTGGAGATATTATAAAACCTGTAATATCCATTTGTACTGACACTTCTTTGATTCACATAAAAATGCATTGCTCTGCTAGCAGCAGAATAGCTTAAATCTGCATCTCTATTAGAGCCGTTCCACCATCCTATATTACCATAGACATAATCCGCACTTCCACCTTGAAATCTAATAGAGCCTCCTCCCCCATATCCACCAACTGGCTCATAAGACAATCTTAATTGTGGTGATGCGGAATCATTATTTATGTGAAGCTCTGAACTTGGAGATGTTTCTCTAATTCCTAAGCGTTGATTGGAGTGGTCTACATACAGTGGGGTTGGGACGTCATTTACACGACCAGCACCAAATACTTCTATTGTACCATTGGTAGAATGGTCTCTAGTTACAACACCTACTTTTTGAATGTATTTTACGCCAGTTGGCTTTGTAGTGGTGAGCCCTCCTGGGGTGTCGCTTACAAATAGCTCGTCTCCAACACTAAATGCAGACGTATCAATTCCCGACACTTTACCAAACATGATAGCATCACCTTCATCGTTAGAACCGCCAGAAGCATCTAAATCTTCATTTAGTATGCCTAAAGCTGGCATTCTGCCTACGCCGTTATTGTCCGCTAGAACAACTTCAAGTAAGTTGCCAGCAGGTGGTGATATTGATACGGCTTCGCATATAACCTGCCCCTTAGTCATTGCACTTAGTGTTGAGTTTTTAACTCTCAACACAATGGATTTGGCTTTATCTACCTCTCCAGCTACAATATCTCCTTGGTTTATCCAATCAACACCTGTTCCTGTAGATGAAAGTATCTGGCCAGATGTCCCTGTGTTGCCATTTACATCCACTAATCCTGCATCAAGCTCTATATCGCTTAAAAACTTCTTGGCCATATTTTATTCAATTATTATGAGTAAGATGGAGCAACCGATGTAGCCGCATCTTTTGCGTCAATCATAATCACCCTAATATCGTTAGCTGGAACAACTCCAAACTCTATTCTTACATGATTTTTACTTATAGTACTTCCGTCGCTTGTATGCTCAACGTCAGCATGAACCACTTGTCCTGTAACCTTATCATACATTTGTACAACTACATTTTCAGAGTTTAAGGTGTGATTTATTGTGGCTCTTTTATTTGTTACAAAATTACTATCAGAAACATCAATATCAGCTTCTACAGTTGCTAATTGAGTATTAGTGTCTGTGTTTGTTACTGTTTCTGTAGCAGAAGTGATTGCTGTAATGTGTCCATAAGTATCAAGAGTAATGTCTTGAATATATGTTCTGCCTGAGTTATCAACTGAAGCTTGAGAAGATGTATCTGCGTGTTTATATGTAACTGTGTCATCACCGCTAATAGCAACAGTTAATCCATCTGTTGAATCAACCTGACCAGTCGCAAAAGTCAAAGTACCTCCGTCAGACACTTCTTGAGTTGTAGCTCCAACACTTACGCTAAAGTTGAAATTGTCATATTCAGAAGGAATAGGAATATTGTAAAATGTACTTCCGTTATTTGTGAATGTCCATCTATCAGTACTCTCATTCCAAACCAGGCTTACATTATTGGATGTTCCTCTTTCCACCTCAATACCCGCATTTTCAGTTGGTGTTCCAGTTTCGTTGCTATTTAAAACAATAATATTATCTGAAAGACTTATTGTCTCTGTATCAATTGTTGTTGATGTTCCAGAAACTATAAGATTTGTTACTTTAAGGGTTTCTGTACTTGGGTTATATTTAAGCGTACTATGAGAAAGCCCAGTCTGTGCCCCTGTTGCGTTCGCTACAGAGGTAATAAATCTGTCTGCGTTTGCTGTATCAGCAGCGATAGTCTGAAGCGTGTCTGTGTTTGTGTTTGTATCTGACCATGGTACATTAACAACAAGCTTATCCTCATCATCGGTTTGAATCTGATACAATCTGTTTGCAACTGTTGATATTGATTGAGGCGTTATCGTTGTTCCTGTTGCACCAACGTTTGCATCTATATTGTTACCATTAAGGGTTAAACCTATACCAGCGCCTCTTTGCGTGTTTGTGTCAGTGGAGCTGATTGTAATAACACCTCCCGCTTCGGCTAAGGTTATGTTTGTGCCTTTTTTAAATACCAGGGTTTCAGACAACTCTAAAGTATTGTTTACACTACCATCTCCATTTGTGTCTACCGACACAGCTCTTACCGTGTCACCCCCTACGCTAACCCAGGCAGTTCCATTATAATATTTAAATTTATTTACACCCGAACCATTATCAAATATAATCTGTCCATCTGCAGGTGATGTAATATCAGAAGACTCTGTATTGTGAAGTGATGAATTCCTTAATTCGTTTTGATTAAGGTCTAAGTGATTTAAAAATGGTATAGCCATGGGTTTTTAGTTTAGGTATGCAGAGCCGCTTTTTGGCGCTGAAAAATTTATTGTTAATGAGTTTTTGTTTGTATATGTAACGTCTGCATGCCCTTGCTTTCCAGTTGAAAGTGTAACAGAAACAGATGGAAACTTGTTTAGGTTATGTACAACGTCCCAAGTAAAACTTGCGTTTGGTTGAGAATGTTTATACGTTGCGTCTTGAGAGTAAAGTGCAAATATGTAATAATTATCTAAAATTACATTTGCATTTCCGCCATGGTAATCAAGTGTAAAATTATAATAATTAGAGTTGTTTGGGTCTTCTTGAATACTTAAAACATCATAGACACCATATTTATTTTTATCTGAAATATCTACTAGTAATACTCTTTTTTTCTTATACTCCTGTAAAAAGTTTTCTACATTGTGGCCTGGGATATCAACTTCGCTTAGTGTAAAGCTAGTAATAGAGGAAAAAGCATCCCCGTCTGATAGACCTGTCAATGAGCCTTCGCTTATGTTAGACCTAAACTGATATATTAACTGACCCGCTATAGTAATCTCTTGATTAGCTATTGCTGATATATCGCTTAAACTAAAATTCTTTGTAATTGACCCAGCAGAGTCAGTTCCAATAACCTTGTCGTCCTTAGTAACGTTAGTGTCTAAAACATATGTACTTATTCTAGCCATAAATATAAAATACTTTTATGCAAAGATAATATTTTAATAAAAGCAAAAGTTAAGCTAATCTTTGTTCTTTCGAACAGCACTACCGTAAAAATATCCAAAAATACTAAGAACTATCCCTTCGCAGATTCCGATTAGATGAATCCAAACTTCCTTGTTATTTTCTGGTACTTCAAGGTATACGATAGCGTATATAATAAAAGCAAATGCAAAAAGACCTATGATGCCAGTAAGATTAAACATAAGGTCAAAGCTTCCTGCCTTAGCTTTTTCAACTTCACGTTTTCTAGCAGAATCTCTATCTGCAACCTCTAGTTCATACATCTTTACAAGCTCATTGTGCATCTGAGCCTTTTCTTCTGGAGTTATATCTGGGTCGTTGTCAATTAAATTCTTTATAACACCCAACACCCCTTTGTCTGGAAGTATATCTCCAACAATTCCTGGAACCTTTTTAAGTAAAAACTGTCCAACCTTTGTTTCTTTAAACTTTTTCTTAGGTTTTTTATCACTCATAACAACTAGATATTATCGAATATATTTATCTTGTATACATTTGTATTCTTCTTTTGCGTCAAAACAAGGGCAGCTTTTACTAGACCAATTGTTGTGGCCCGAAACTTCAGCTCCTGGATAACTGGCACAAAGATAACCTATTAAATATTCTAAACTATCTTTTTGTTCTTGCGTCCTTGTGTCTTTCGCAATCCATTTACCACCTTCACCTCGTTCAGATTCTACTCCTCCGACATATGTAATACCGATGCTGTGTTTATTCTGATTCTTAACATGAGCACCTTGTTTTTCTATTGGTCGCCCAGTATTTATAGTGCCGTCTAGTTGGACGACATAGTGATAACCAATTCCTGACCAACCCCTTTTACGATGCCATGAATCAATTGTATTAACTGATATAGGCTTTCCTTCTTGAGTTGCGGTACAATGAACTATTATTTTATTTATTTTTCTCATTTTTAATCTTACTCTTTAATCCGTAATAAAGCTCTTTGCCTAAAAGCCCAAAAAAACCACCAATTAAACCAATTAACGCAGCTTGAACTAACCCTAAGATACTTATTGACGATACAGCTGTAAATATGTATCCTGCTATAAATGATATTTTGCTATCCAAATTCATTATCTTTTTTTTCCGCCACCTCTAGCTCTGTTTTTCTTCTGTGACTCCAGAACCAAACGTCCGCCTTTATGTGAGCAATCTAATTTATCTCCTTTTTTCGATTTTTTGTTTTTTCTATTAAATAAATTACATTCTACTCTTTTACGAACAGCTTCTTTTTTCTTTTGAGCTTTCGCTGAGGTCTTCCTGTGCTTTTTTCTAGCTTCAGGATTATCACGATAATATTTTGCCGTTCTACTTAACATTATTTTTTATATGGGAACATTCTGTTTAATGCGTCTCTTCTTTCTCCACAACCACAAGGCTTACCTGTAGCCTTGCTCACGGTATCAACAACCTTTTTAATTCCAGTTGCCTTTGTTAGTTTTTCAACACTATCTCCTAATCCTCTTGATTTCATAATTTTATTTTTTACAAGCACAAAGTTTATTTGGACACGAATCTGTATCAAACATAATTTTTGAAACTAACCAGTTCCACTTACACTGAAATTTACACCAAAGTGCTTGTATTTTTAATCCTAATTTTACTAAAAATTTTCCCATTTTAATTACAATTATTGTTTGTTTGTTTTTTTATAGCTCCCGTTTTGTTTCTTAGGCGTTGAGCAATTGCAGCCCCTGTTCCAACATCATTTGCAATAGCCTGGAAATTTCCAGACGATATATGCCCTATTAAGTTTTTTGCTAAACTAGCAACTCTGCCAACGGTTGTTCCTTGAATATTAGATTTAAGCTGGTTTACTTGGTCACTAAAATCTTTTACATCTGTAAAAATCTCTCTTACCTGAGAAACTCCACCCCTCTCGGCTCTTATGTTTTGACGAGCATCTTCCCTAATAGCTTTCTTTTCTTCTTTTGTACTCGCATTTTTTAATGCTTCCCTTCTTGATTTTCGGACACTTTTAATGTTTTGTCTTTTATCCTTATCATTTGCAATTTTAGGAACAAAGAATACACCTTTACCAATAAGAGATTTTTTTTCTGACATTTTACTTTTTCTTTTTAGACGTTAATCTTCTTAAGCTAGCGTTTATTTCCTTAGCGTCTGGAGCCTTAATCTTAATAGGCTCTATTCCTTTAGTCATATTTTTAGCTTGCTGTTGTATTCTTGGGCTATAATATGCATTAGAAATATCTTGTATATTTCTATATTGTCTTTTAGAAACCTCAGAAGACCCAAACCCCCCTCTTTTTTGTTGGTTAAAAGCCTCCATTCTTGTTGAGTGAGCTAAGGCGTCTGCTTCATTTTCTTTACCTTGTGCCAGGAGCTTAGATGCATTGTACATACCCTTAAGCATGCTTGATGAAATTTCAGCTGCTCTTCTAGCCCCTTTTTCTGCAGATTTTCTTTGAGCCCTGTTACCCCCAAAATATAATTTTAAAGACATGTCTTGTTTATACTTAGCTTCATTATATTTTGTTTCAGAACCTTGTCTCGACAATCCTGTACCATCATTTACAGAATACGTATAGCTTCTTTGTGTTGGTCCATTATTTTTCATTGGATTAAACACTTTTGAGTCAAACTGAAATTGACTACCTAAGTAAGGATATTTTTTTGTTTTACTTTTGTGAAAAGTAGGGTTTCGGTTAGATAGAAAGCTCTGCATTTTAGAACTAGCCTGTTGATTTGTTACTTTTTTCTTTTTATCTCCTGGTGGCATAATTATATGTTTTTAGTATTTACCTCTTTTTGATTTTGGAGAAGACTTGGTGCTTCCGCCTTTACCTGCCCACAAATTTTTACACGCCCAATAACGAGCAGTTAATTTATTTGTAGCGCTTGAACATTTATGTCTTGCTTTAAATGATTTTCTTGCAGCAGCTGAATAATTGTGTCCATAGCCTTTTGCGCCAAAATGAATAAGCTTTTCTTTTCCTCCTGAGCACGCCTTAACCATTTTCTTCTTTCCAGCTCTATCTGATTTCTTTGGCTTATTACACGCCATTTTGCTTTTATCTGCCATTTATATTTTATTTATTATACAAATTCTATTATTCTATAAAAAATAATTATTTTTATTTCAAACTCAGTTGGTGGATTATGATTTGTAATAGTCAAAAGCTGACCTCCTTTTAGTATCAACGGGCTATTTGGTCCAGTGTTATTAAACTGAACATCTTTAGCGATATCATAATGATAATACTCTCCGTAGCCATTTGCAATAAAGTCTGGAATCCTACAGAACTCACTTGGCGCTCCTTCAACCTTAATTCCAAATTTTGGCTCTACAACACCACTAACACTAAATCCACCTCCAACAGTAGGTTCAGGAGAATAATAAGCACATGCTTCTACTACTATTATTTTGCCCTCTCCAGGAGCAGGTATTAATTCTATAGAACCTTCGTTATTTAAACTAAGTATATCATCCTGGTCTAAATCAACTTGAGCTTGAACTACATTAGTACTAGCTATAAAGTTTTTAAGAGCGGAAACAGAAAAGTTTTTAGTTTTTCCTTGGTCTTCACCTGTTGTTCCATCTGTGCCAATGACTTTGTCATTTGGGTCTATAGATGAATCTAGTGTATATGTGCTTATGTTTGCCACTTTATAATGCTGTTGTTGTTAAGTTGCCAGAATCATCTACTTTGATTCTATATCTTGTTCCGTTTGGAGATTCCAATATAACTCCATTTGCATTCCCTACAACCTCGGCATCTCCACTAACAGTAACTGTAGATGCTGGTGTAGCAACGAAAGAGTCTCCAAAATTCCATTTTCCATTAGTTCCAACATTACCAGAAAACCCAGTAGCGCCAGACGTATCCATATCTGAATTAGCATAAAAAGCAAATGCTCCTGTAGCTATAATTTCTGATGAGTTTGTGCCAGCTACAAGCCCTATTTCGTGAGTTCCTAAGTCTGTTTCTCCGTCTACAACCTTTACACGGCTAACTATTCCACCAGCACCTTGACTTGGAGGATATTCAGCTATGTCTACATATCCGTATGACACAAGACTAAAATCTGTAGTAGAGTTTTCGGTTCTATCATCATAAACCTCAAATTGCGCATCAAAGGTCCCCCCATAATTTTCGTTTGGATGACCAAATAAACCCTTACCGTCACCACGAATCATAAATCTAGCTATAGAGTTTTCCCAACCATCAACTTGCGCCGTCCCAAATGTGATACCACCATCTCCAAGTCCGTCTGCCATAGAATTGACAATCCAAAACCTGTTTCCAGTTCCTGTTAAAGTCCCTGCAGCGGTATCGTCTATAATATTGAATCCAATAGCTGCATTTTGAGCGCCCCCGTCTTGAATAAAGTGAATTGATGGATTAAACGCCTCTCCTGAAGGGTTTGTATTACTTATATCTGAAATAAGTGTAAGTGTGGTGTCATTTTGGTCTCTTGATAATTTTAAGTTTCCTTCTATTGTTATTTCTGTTCCAGCAACACCATTAGATGGTGAACTATCTTGAGATATTATTGAATCTGTAATTTTTAATCCTCCTTGATTAAATACAGGTATTTTAAAGTCATTTGCAGATGGATTTATAATACCATCCACTATATGTGAGGTTAGTGTAGACACAGTGAAATTTTTAGTTTTACCTTGGTCTGCACCAGTAGTTCCATCAGTACCTATAACTTTGTCATTTGGGTCTATTACAGTATCTAGTTGATATAAACTTATATTAGCCATTATCTTTTTGTAAATTTCTTAGTTACTTTCCCTGCTTTCGTGTTTGAAACAACTGTTTTTCCTTTTCTTCCCTCTTTTTTCTTCTTTTTTGCAGTTGCAGCTCTTTCGGACTTGCTCATGCTCTTTGCTTTCTTCAATGGAAGACATCTATCTGGGTTTTTCTTATCCTTGCTCGTTCCACAAGCTCCAAGGATAGAACCGTCGGTTCCTATTCTCACCCACTTCTCATCTCTCCATTTTTTAAGCTCCCCCATTATTCTGATGCTTTTGACGCTCCTTTTATAGCTCCTTTTTTAGCTAATTTCTTTCCAGCAGCTTTAATTATAGCCTTTACTCCTCCACCGACAGCACCAGCTACATATGTAAACGTGCTTCCATCACCAAGCAAAACTGGACCTGGGTCAGGAGCGTTCATGGTTTTAGCAAACTCCATTAATTTTGCCTCTGCCTCCAAATCTCTTGGTTGAGCAACTCGCTTAACTGGCATTTTATTTGCATTAAAAACCGCTCTAGTAGATAATTTATCTACAGTTGAGTTTTTAAATCCATATGAATTATAATCTATGTCTGGCATAATTATTTCTTTTTACTTTTCTTTTTAGCCGTTTTTTTCTTCTTAGTCATTGGCTTAGACTTCTTTTTACTGTATGTTGCGCTTCCGTATGGCATAATTATCCTTTTTTATTTTTGTTTAACTTTTTAAAATCAGCTTTAGTTATTTGGTTAAATGGAGGAGCTAGTCTAGCTATCTTCATTTGCCCAGCAGAAAGCTTTTTACTTTTTTTTACTTTTTTTTGCATAGTTTGGGTCTTTACAATATTTACTTGCAGCCATATTAGCATAAGCAGAAGGGTATGTGTCAAAAGTCCTCTTAGCCCAAGCTATTCCTGCAGAGCAAATCTTATTTCCCTTACCTTTTTTCTTCTCTTTTGCCATTGGTCTTATTTATACAGCAAATATACCAAAAAATGTTTTTCGTATTTTTGCCCTAAAGTCAATTTAATTCAATGATAAAAACCTACAAAAGAAAGTCTTTTAAAAGACAACCAAGGCAAAGAGAGCACAACTTTTTAAAATATTGGAGAGTCGTAAAATACTACATAAAAAGAAAATACGAAATATCTTCAATGGAGCTAGATATGCTTTTATACCTCTATGATTTGCCGTATTTTAAAAAAGAAGATTTTAATTACTACGGAAACACAATGTCTTGGGATAAAAAAAGATTTTTCGAAATGGTAAACAAGGGGCTTATAAAAGAATGGAGGCCTGGAGGTGAGAAATATGCTAGAGCAAAGCTATGGGAATTAAGTCATAAAGGAAAAACAATATGCTCTTTAACATATAAAAAATTAAACAAAGAAGAGCCTATTTCAGAAGAACCACGCTCTAATCCTATATTTAAAAAACAAAATTACATGGATAAGGTTTATAGGAATATAATTCAGGGAATGAATAGAGCTAAAAGCCGCTCTGATAAAGACTAACAGCTTGTTTAAGCAACGAGTAGTTTCTTATTGATGTTATTTTCTTTAACTGTCTCATTTTAAGTTTGTCCCCATTGTCTGTTAATACATCTATAGCTTCTATTGCTCTACTTATAAGGTTTTCTTCTTTTATTTCTTTATTGGCGTTAGCTAGTGATTTCTTTACATCGTCACTGAAATACCAGCCTGCAAGATACCTTGATGTGTTTAACTTCTCAGCTATTTTTGTTATTGTTATTTTTTCCTTATTCAACCAAAGCTCTTCTATAACTTGCTCTATCTGAGATGCGGTTGGTTTTTCTTTAGAGCCAATAATTGAACCAACTATTTTCATTTTGGTTTTTTTATCAATCATTTTTGATGGATTGAATATTATTTTTCTCAATCTAGCGCAATATGGCTTACTTTTCTTCTCAAAAACCTTCTCAACCATGCTCTCTACCCTAAACGAACCATATGTTCTTATTATATGACCCCTATCTCTGTCCGACAGGTCAACGAATAGTTTTTTCATTAAGTCAATATCGAACCCTTTGTTTAGGTGTATAAACTTTTCTGCGATATACTCCAGCTCTGAAAAAGAGTTTATCTTCCTAGTTGTTCTGTAAAGAGAGTAAAACTTACACCCGTCGGGGAAATAAAGGTAATCCTTACCCTTGAACCTGAAAGGTGTCTGCATTATTATACGATGCCTTTCGTAATCAAACAGCGGAATCAACATCGTCCATAGTTACAACTACGTCTCTTTCACGTATAGCCTTGAATTTTTCTCCTTTTAACCTGAGTTCAGAGCCAGATATCTTGTCAAAGTAAACGAATTGTCCAGGATAAACCTCTTTTACATCATCTCCTACTGTCACAACCTCTCCAATCACATAACGTATGTTGTTATCTGATTTCTCGGTCATTATAAGGCCTAGCTCGTTCTTTTGAACGACTTCCTCATCTCTTACGATTATAAAACTACCTACTGCTTTCATCTCTTTTTACTCTTTTGTTTGAAATCACACATGATGTTGTTAGTATGGTAGAGGCAACAGACGCAGAGTTCAGTACTGCATTTTTTGTCACCTTAAATGGGTCTACTATTCCCATTTTAAACATGTTGCCATATTTTTTTGTTTTGACATCAAACCCATAGTTTTTTCTTTTGTTTTCCATGGTGTCAATAATCTCCTGGTCAATTACATCCATTGCATTTAACATAATCCTATTCCAAGGACTAGAAAGTACAGAAACCATCATTTTATACCCTAAGTTAAATGAATTACTGCCTCTAAGAGATTTTTGCGATATTTTTCTAGCCGCATCAATTAGTGCAATTCCGCCACCAGCAACTATTCCTTCTTCTAAGGCAGCCTTAGTTGCATGGATGGAGTCATCTACTCTATCTTTCTTCTCCTTTAGCTCCACTTCAGAGTTTCCTGCTAGTTTAATGGTTGCTACTCCTCCAGCCAACTTTGATAAACGGTCTTGTAAGTGCCATTTATCGGATTTATTCTTCGTTAATCGAATCTCATTGTTCAGCCATTCGATAACTTCATTCTTTTTAGTATTTTCTTGCTCATCAAACACTAAAACAGTTTCAGTTGAATTAGAAATCATCTGACGACATGTTCCTAAGTAAGATTCGTCGATATTCTGTTTAGAATCCCCAGACATTTCTGAAATCATTTTAGCTCCAGTCATAAGACATAAGTCTTCCAGCAGTTCAAACTTCTTAAGGCCGATACCTTCAGGTGTAATAAAGTTAGCTGTTAGGTTTTTCTTATTTATATTCTGTGCAATAAACAACTTTACTCTATCGTCGAGGTCAGAAATAATTAGAAGTGGGCGTTTTTGCTTGATTGACTGCTCAAAAGCGAAATGCAAGCGTTCATGCATGTCAATTTTCATGTCGCTTATCACAATTAGTGGATTTTGATACTCAACGGACTTTGACCTTAAATTATTTACACTAAAAGGGGTTCCATACCCTCGGTTTATCTTGGTTCCATTAGTTATTTCGGTGTAATCCTCACCTGTGGTCGACTCATCCATAGTTACAACACCGTCTTTTCCTACTTTAAGGTAGGCGTCTGATATCATTTCACCAATATATTCGTCTCCGTTGGCAGATATATTAGCTACCTCTAGTAATTTTTCGTCTGTAACGTCTATTTTAAGCTTTTCAAGCTCTTTTACTATGTCTTTTGCCGCTTCTTCGATACCAGACTTGGCTTGTGTTACATTTTCTATGTTTGAAATGTTTCTAAAACACTCATCTATGAGTTTTGCAGCTAAAACACAAGAAGTGGTAGTCCCATCACCAGCCTCTGTGGCGGTTTTTTGACTTGCCTGCTTTAATATACTACATCCCAAGTTCTCTACGGGGTCCGATAGTAGTATACTGTTGGCTACTGTAACCCCATCTTTGGTAATATGTGGGTTTCCGAATTGGTCTTCGATAATTACCGTCCTTCCTGATGCTCCGAGTGTGGAGGCAACCGCATCAGCCAGTATGTCTACCCCTTTTTTTAGTTTTTCACGCCCATCGGAACCAAAAACTATCTGTTTTTCTATCATAATATTTAGATTTAATTATATTCTTTTCTTCTTTTCTTTTCTTCTTATTATATAGGCATGTCGTTTTTAGCCCTTGTTTTTTTATAAGGTCAAAATTTGTACCGTAAGTTGCTGACTGTCAGGATGTCTTGTTTGTCGCTTGCTTGTCGCTTGCTTGTCGCTCAATTTTATCGATTTTCTGTTGAAGTTTTTGGATTAAAAGCTTCGTCCCAGGTCGTTGTTTGAGTGAAATAATCTCCTGACACAGACGTGTTATTAGTTGTGACATTTATACTATAGTTAGTTACCCACATATTATCCTTTTAAGAAATGAGTTGCCCATGCAATTAGCCCGTTGAGGTTTAAAGCAACAAGGTTCCATTGCTTCCTAAATGCAACTTGAACAGTTACGCATATAAAACCTAACACATAAAGCATAGGCTCAATAGTCCATTGTGCTGAGATTAATAATCCAGCGCCAAGATATCCGATGCGTGATGATAGCTTTTCCTGAACAGACATTTTTCTATCCTCAACCATCCACCTTAGTATTCTTTGTTTGAAACGATACTCACACTTCTTACAAGTTAACTTGCCTTTATGCTTAAACTTGTCGTCAGTTTTGTTTTTCAAACATTTATTACAATATCTCATAGAGCACACTGTATGCGGTTGTCCATATTGCGATTGTTATAATTGCAATAAGTGACCATGCTATTAATTTAGAATAATTTCTTTTCATATTGTAAAGATACAAAAAAATAATATAATGTGGCGCATAATTGTAAATTAATACTGACCATTATTTAGTGTTATAGGTGTTTTAAAAAAAGTGCCACGCAGATATATAGGTTTTGGATAACCTATACTTTATACCACTACTACACTATTACAAAACGTTTTCTGTTAACCCACGGGGTACTTATTATTCACACAACTATCTAAAACTTTTAGCTTTTTTTGGTTACTCTGTATTATACAACTATCTCTATTGTACGCTCGCTCGGCTTCGCCTCACTCGCTTTGGCGGATACCCCTGGTATCCTTTAGCACACGGACTATACCCCCACCCCCTCTAAAAAATCTTTCTTACGTGTTCACAATCATAAGATAACCTACCCTATACCTACATCAAAAGCAAACAACACATTACCACTTACACTAATATTGACTCTATATATATACTGCTGGTAGAACGTTGTCATAGTTTGTCAATCGTTGCGGGCGTAGACATTGGTAGTTGCATATCAATTAAGGCTCGGGTCGTGGCCCTCGCAGCCGCCCAATGGTTAGGGCTCTCACACACACGTCTATTGAAATATACTGCATCGAGCTAATCACCCTCTCGGGTGGCTCTCGTAATATTGTATAAGTAAAGACAGTCTTCGAAGAGGAATACTCTCCGAAGCCTCGCCAGCGCTCCGTCAAATAATTTTCTTCTAATGAAAAATTATTAGACAGTCGGTCTTGACTAATGCAATATTATCTACGGTAAGCTAACGCTTCCCTTGCCAGCGCAAAGACGGCGAGTGTGCGTGAGAGACGTACACATAATCTAATTTAATAGGTAGTGACTTACCACTAATACATTATGAAAAATTCATCTTACAAATCAGTTCCAGTTATCGCATCAATCATCGGTAGCAAATCAAGAAAAGCAATGTACTTAACAAACGTAACATCGCTTGACGGCAAGCGTATCTACAAAGACAAGTGGATACCAACATCATGGTCAACAAACTCTAAGTACGAGTTTCGTTACACCAACAAAGAAAGAGGGCTTCACAATCAACTTATAGTCCCTGGTAGTTACTATAAATTTAACTTCAAGGATTCGGTTCTTATGACTGACCAAGGTGCAGTCAACGAACACGGGGCAATCCTAGAAGTAAAAGGCTTGACTAAAGTCAAGAAGTCTGCATCAAAGCAGACAATAGAATGGGAATACGATTCACAATCACTCGTAGAATTCCCAATGAACAAAGTTTCAGAAGCTATGGTTATTGATAAATACGACGATAGAAACGTATCAGCTATCAAATCAAAACTTGTTGACGGTAAAGTTCAGGATTACCTACAACTAAAAGACAGATACGTTATATACGTACCAACATGGTTAATCAAGAACTTCGAAGAACGATACACTACACGTATCGTTGAAGAAGAACTATTTGACAATGACGATATGTTCTATGGCATAGCAGAAGATACAGCTATACAATCAGTAACTGCAAGAGAATTCAGTTACGTTGACAGATTAGAAATGAACTTTGAAACAATAAACTCTCTAAGCCAATGGGAGATTGATAACCCAGAGTACGCATCTTACTCTTAATATATAAGGGGCTAACGCCCCTTTTTTTTATGCTCTTCGAGCCATTATAAATGAATTTTTCATACTACTAGGTTCACAATCAAACGTGGTAAAACAATAAGTTTCCTAGTATACTGAATAATTAAAGAGCACTTCGTGCTTTATTTTATAAAATTTTTATTAATTAAATCTAATCTTATGACTTTAGAAATTCCAATTCCAGTAACGTTCACAATCAAAACAGAAACTGAACGCGCATTCATCGTTAATGACGTAATGCTAAAAGACAAACTATACATCAATGAAGCAGTTCTTCCAAGAATGTATACCGACGTAAAAGATGTAAATGGCAATGTGACCTCAGCTAATGTAGAAAAATGGGTGTTACAACAACGTTACACAGAAGAAAACACAGTAGATGTTGACTCACACATCGAAGAATTACTTGCGGTAGTTTAATCTATCGCATACGGCCCGTTCGTCTAATGGTTAGGACGTCACCCTTTCACGGTGCAAATGGAGGTTCGATTCCTTCACGGGCTACTAAATTATATATTATGTTGAAATTTAATCAATTATCAAATATCAAAAATCACATAGCAGATGATGAAACACTATTGTTTCAGACAATGAAAATTCATGACGATGCAGGTGACGTATATGCTGCAGAAATTACTGAAGATTTATTCAGAATATACACAACAAAAGACGGTCAGCACATAGACTTTACAAACGATTTACTAATAGAAATATTAACTCAAGTTGAAAAAACACAATTCAAAATAAAATGAAAACAATAACTAAGACACTTCCGACAGGTATCAAAACGGTACAGAAAAAACGTAATGGTAGAATCACAATCACTATTGCAGATTCAGATAATAATAAAAAATTATCTAAAACAGAAAAATTTATTGTAGCGCCTATTGGACTACTTGCAATCATATGTGTTGCAGGTGGCTCGTTACAACTATACTCACAAATGAGTTGGACAACATTGCTGGCTTTATCGCCAGTAATATTATTTACTTGGGCTGTATTCACAGCCGTAGTTATAAACTTTTATTTATTAATTTTTAAATCTTAATTCGTATGAGAACGCAATTAATCAATGACTTCTTAAATGGGTCATCAGTGAACGACATCGGTAATGCTATTGGTATAACAGGTTCGTCAGTATCGCAAGGTATCAAAACTGCGGTAAAAAATGTCAAGAAACAAAGTCGTGTACGCAAAGACAAAGTAGTCTACAACGCAATCAAAAACGACAATAGTGCTCGTGACATCAACAACAATCGTGATGCATGGAAAAAAGCAATGCAACTATTTAACGCCACTCTTGGACCAACGTATCTAGAACCAGTGACTACAGTATTTAAAGCAGATGACTATCGTCAAGCTTTTGACATCACAGAACGTCAAGGTAAAACACTTACAGCTTATGAAGGTGCATTACTTATGTACAACACTCTTGTTGCAAACAACAAAATCAAAGTTTAATCAAACGGGGGCTTCGGCCCCCTTAATTCACAATCACATGAAAGAAAATCAAAATCTAATCAGAGTTATG